>Ga0326727_10004705_pt1 | contig 40403 bp, 37 predicted proteins | sample MB2enrmetagenome_FD_207643 | JGI IMG/M metagenome (GOLD analysis project Ga0326727, IMG submission 207643) | Lab enriched peat soil microbial communities from McLean, Ithaca, NY, United States - MB29MY | ecosystem: Environmental > Terrestrial > Soil > Wetlands > Peat | place: USA: New York...
TTTATGTCCCGGATGCAACTGGAGCGCGGGCAAGTTTGAAGGTTTTAGAAACAACCATAGGTATCGCGGCCGGCGTTGGCACGGCCATGGTTTATGTGTATCACTAGAACCGGTCTAATTTAGTTGCCGAATTAGTGGCGGAATGCATGAGCCCGCCACGGCTGATCGAATGCAGTCCGGGAGAGTTAGCGCTGTGCCCTTTATGAGAACGCTTCTAGGCTATCCGAGGAGAACGAATGCCTGAACAATCGCGACTGGCGGAAGTAATAATTCGCCCCGGGCAGTCCAACAACCTGCCGGCGACGGGCTACTACCCGCCGCTTCCGGCGCAGCAGGAATATGAGTTGGAAGCTCCCGCTGTTCCCCTGTCGCACTACCTTTGGGTTCTTCGGCGGCACTTTTGGAAAATGGTTGCATTCGTTGCGACCTGCGTATTGGCTACGGGTATAGTTTCTGCGCGGCTGCAACCTATCTATGAATCGACGGCGATAGTCGATGTCGATAGGCAAGCCCCATCGGAAGTTGTGGGCCAGGATTCAACACGATCTGCCGGGGCTCCAGACGACGCCGACCAGTTCCTTGCAACGCAGGTCAAGCTGATTCAGTCGGATTCGGTCTTGCGTCCTGTGGCTGAGCAATTCCACCTTTTGGGGCAGGAAGGCCAGTTGAACAGCCTTAATCCCGAAAAGGCGCAGGCGACGGCAAGAGCTCCAGTGGCGCTCAGCCGGCTGAAGGTGACCAGGCCTGCGAACACCTACCTGTTGCTCATCAGCTACCGATCTCCAGATCCGGTTCTGGCCGCGGATGTGGCAAATGCAATCGCGAACTCCTATCTTAATCACACATATGACATCCGGATCAGATCGTCGGCCACTCTTTCGGCATTTATGGAGAAGCAGCTCGATGAGTTGAAGGCGAAGATGGAGAAATCCGGTCTTGCCCTGGCGCAGTTTGAAAAAGATCTCGATGTCATCAATCCAGAGGAGAAGACCAATATTCTCTCGGCTCGATTGCTTCAGCTCAATACCGACTACACGGCCGCCCAGGCAGAGCGGGTAAGCAAAGAAGCGGCTTGGAACGCCATGAAGTCGGGCTCATTAGAAGCTGCACAGGTTTCAACACAGGGAGAAGCGCTGGCCAAGCTCAATGAGACGCTCAACGAGGCGCGCCAGCGCTTTGCTTTGGTCAAATCGACGTACGGGTCGACTCACCCCGAGTATCGAAAAGCCGCATCCGAGGTGGCGGAGATCGAGAAGCAAGTCGAGAGCACGCGTAGCAATATCGCGGAAAGAATTCAAGTGGAGTACCGTGAAGCGCTAAATCGCGAACAAATGCTCAAGAAGACCGTCGCCCAGACGAAGGCGGAATGGGACCACATCAACTCCCAATCGTTTCAGTACCAGCAACTGAAGCAAGAGGCCGATACAGACAAGGCCCTGTACGACGAGCTCATCCGAAAGATCCGGGAGGCGGACATCAACGCGGGGTTTCAGAATAACAACATTCGCATTGCCGACTCTGCTCGGCCGCCGCTTCAGCCGGTGTTCCCAAATTATCGGCTGAACCTGATACTTGCGTTTCTTATTTCAACCCTCCTTGCAGTTGCGGCGGTGCTGTTGCAGGACACGCTTGACACCACGCTCCGCGATCCTAAAGAGGCTAGTCAGTTTCTCGGCACAGATGTCATTGGGACGATGCCCACCGATCGCGTTACCGCTCAACTCCCGAAAGTTGTAGAGGCTGTCACGGCGGGTGCGATGGTGGCTAAACCTGCTCAACGCGGAAATCGGAAGGTGTACTATCGGGCAACTTCCGCATTCGAAGAGGCTGTGTCCACGTTGCGTAACACCATCCTGCTGTCAGATTTCGAAGGACGGTTGCGTTCGATTCTTATCACCAGCGCCGCACCCAGCGAGGGGAAAACGACGATCGCGGTTCATCTTGCTATCGCCAACGCCGACCGCGGACAAAAGACACTGCTTGTCGACGGCGATCTGCGGCGTCCGAGCCTTCACGCAAAGTTCGGGATAACTCCGCGAGAGGGGTTGTCCAATGTCCTAACCGGCGAGCGGCCATGGCAAGAGGTTGTGTTGCCAGTGGAGGGCAGACCGAACTTGAGCCTTCTGCCGGCAGGGCTTGGTTCTCATCGGGCAGCCGATCTGATAGGCCCGCGCCTAGCTACCCTGCTTGACGAATTCGCGAAGGAGTACGACCTGGTGCTTCTGGATTCGCCACCCGTGCTGGGTTTTGCCGAGTGTCTGCAGATGGCTACCGCCGCGGATGGGGTACTTATTATTAGCCGGGCCGGAGAAACCAAAAGAATGGCCGCGGCAGAAGTGATATCTGTGTTGAATCGGGTGCGAGCCAACATAGTTGGGGTAGTCCTGAACCAAGTAAGCCAAAATACGTCTAATGATGGATATTCATATTATGGGTATTCTCGCTACGGCCATTATCGTAACGTAGAGACGGAGAATTCGGTGCGATGACATTTGCACAAAGCGTGGGAGCACCCCAGGCTCATGCCGGAAACGGGTTGCAGATTTTCCTAAGTCGCGCACCAGCCTTAAGAGGATAACTTCGAGCCCGTTGATACAATGAATCGCCGCGTGAAGCTGCTTTGACGAATCCATATTCTATGCATAACTCCCAACCCCCACTGCACATTGGAAAGGCAATCGCGGGAAATGTCCTAGCCGGATCTCTTGGGCGGATCATCAATGCGCTCACGCCGCTTCTCTTAGTGCCCCTAATGATCCGGGATTGGGGACTTCACGAGTACGGCGAATGGCTGATACTCACTGCAATTCCAACCTATGTGATGCTTAGTCCGGACTTCGGGCTTGCGGGCGCGGTTGTCAATCAGATGGCAATATCGACCGCCGAGGCGAACCGAGCAAAAGCCATCACGCTTTATCGAACATCTTGGCTCATCTTGACTGCGATGGCTGTCTGCTTCGCGTTGATCGGGATCTTAGTGGCGGGCTTGGTTAATTGGAAGTCTCTTGGAGTCACGCTGCTGGCAAAACACTCCGCGGGAATTATCGCGTGGTCCCTTGTCCAAATAATCCTGGGCCAGCAGCAACTCCTGTTGTCTGGAGTCTATCGCTGTGCCAGACGCAATCCCCGCAATGGACTGCTGGGAAGTTTCGGGTATACCTTCTTTTTGTTAGTTGGTTGCACTTTTCTGGTCCTCAGATGCGAGCCCTTGACCTACATTGCCGCAAGTGTTGCCGCGAGAGCTGTTTTCTTGGGAATCGTCCTGATAGATGCCCGTAGCATCATGCCGGACTTCACTCTGGGCTTTCGAGGCGCATCTGTGCAGGCGGTTCGGCCCTACATTGTTCCAGGACTGGGACACGCGACAATGCCACTTATCAACGCAATTCAAAATGAAGGCACGATATTAGTCCTTGGCGCGTTGCTTGGCCCGGTAAGTGTGGCAATATTTCAGACAACGCGGACAGCCGTCAACGGCGTGAAGAGCCTGGCGGGATTGGTCTCATCCGCCATCGGTTTGGAGATTCCAGCTCTGATGGGAGAAGGGCGGTTGAATTCGGTCCGTCGATTGTTGATTCTCAATACTCAGGTGACAACTGCAACGGCAGTTGCGTGCCTTGTGGTGTTGGGGTTGTTTGGCGCGGCAGTTTTTCGTTTTTGGCTGCGCAACGCCGCAGTTTATTCAACGCCGCTGGTTCTTATTATGTTGGTGTCGATGTTTCCATTCGCGATTGCCATCTCGTTCACGCTATTCCTTCAGGCGACCAATCGGATCCATAGGGCGGTCTTGCTGCTTCTGCCCGCGGCCTTGGTATCGCTCGCGGTTACTGCGCTCGGTGGTGAGCTGTTCGGATTGCAAGGGGCGGCGGCCGGTCTCTTCGTATATGAAAGCCTTGCGATGTTGATTGTCTGTTCAATCGCGGCGAGGTACACCGAGATTCAAGTCCGAGAAACATTGGCAGGGTCGCTTTCCGTGCAATCTTTTCTTGGAACATTCAAGCAGGTGCTGTGCGCGTCACTTGAGGCGTTCAAGCAACTTAGAAGCGCTGTATCGTAACATCTGCAATGAATAGGAAAACAGGGTCTAGGACAATACGAGAATGGCATAACATTCCGAGGTCACCTGCGATATGGCAGAAGGGGAATTCAGGGGTGCGATCTGAACTCCTTCATAAACGAGTTGGATGCCGTACGAATCTCAAGGACAGGATAGAATGGTAGTGTTGTCGGCGAATATTCCTCACTATCATTACTTAGCTGAAGCTCTAAACAGGGAAGGCCTGCTTGATTGCTATCATACGAGTTGGAGCCTGTTCCCGGGTCAGTCTCCCCCGCGCTGGCTACCCGCACAGTTACGCAGAAGGCTTGAAACAAGACGGCTGAGCGGCGTGCCGCGCAATGCCGTGCGCAACCATTTACTGCCGGAAGCAATGCAAAAGCTTTTGCTTGCCGCGGGCGGGTCTCCTAGCTTCGCGCATGAGATAAACAACCGCATGTTCGATCGGCGTGTTGGCAAGACATTCGGACATGCCAAGATATATCATTTCGTGAACACGCTCGGTGCTTGGTCCGCCGAGCGGGCTCGAAGCCAAGGGCTCGTTGTGGTCTGCGACACGCGCCAGGAGCATCCGGAGTTTCAAAGGGCTGTGCTCCTAAAGGAAGCGCAAAAGAGAGAGGTGAGTATCGTTCCGGATCTTCGGATGGAGCGCCGGATGATCAGAGAGCTATCGTTCTCTCATCATGTCATCGTACCATCGGAATATTGCAAGCGCACTCTGGTTGCTTACGGCTGTCCCGCGGAGCATATTTCTATTTTGCCGTACGGCGTGGATTTAGAGATGTTCAAGCCAGTCCAGAGACGACCCCGAGCGGGGCCGACGCGCCTTCTATTCGTCGGAACGTTAAGCCTTCGTAAGGGGGTGCTTTACTTGCTTGAGGCAATGCGGTTATTGAACAGCCGGAAGTTCGAGCTAACATGCATCGGCACTGTTGATCCAAGTATCAAGCGCTTGCTTCAACCCTTCAAGAGCGACTTTGTGTTTATACCCAGCATGCCAAAGGTTGACTTAGTGCGATCCTACGCAACTTTCGATGCTTTCATATTGCCGAGCTTGGCCGATGCATTCCCGCTAGTTATCTTGGAAGCGGCGGCAAGCGGCCTACCGGTAATTGCTACAGATCATGTCGGAAGTGCGGACTGGCTGCGTAAGACAGGTGGAGGATTGATCGTTCCGTCTGGTCAGACAGCCGCCCTAGCGGACGCCATCGAGAAGCTCTCGGATCCGGATCTTCGGATGTCCATGAGCCGTGCCAATATTGAAGCGCGTGGGTCATTACATTGGAAGCATTATGAAAGCAACCTGGTTTCAATCTATCGGCGTGCGATTCTGCCTCTTGCTGGGGCGGCGTAGGGGCCACGTCGATTGAATCATAGCTAATCTTTGTGAAGGCGCTCTGTCTTCGAGATCTGCGATGTTACCCGCGGGAGTCGAGTTACGTTTAGGACGTGGCGGTGATCCGTTCGCGTTTCGCGTGCCCGGCATATAGCTCGCATGCTGAGTGTTGACCGCGGCACGGACCTCAAAGGACTCGCGATTAGCGAGAATGAGCCATCGGAACGCGTGCTCCCGGCAACGCCAACGTCGAAGGTGGCTTTCTTCGGTTTAGCCTTAACGAAGGCGAGACAGTCGGGACCAAACGAGCAGTGAAACTGGTGTGACGATTGAACAAGCGAAGGTATGAGTTCGGAAGCGGAAATGACCTTCGGACTGCGCCCCAAGACGTGGTCCCTGACGCACCGTACGGGCTGCTCCATCCTTCGACCAGGCTATTGTTAATTCGGCGAAGAAGCTGGGCGGAGTCGGTAGTTCTTGGCGTGCTAACACTGCCCGTCGCTTTGCTTTTTGTTGTAATTCTGCTATTCAACCACACGCCTTCGTCAGCCGAACTCAGGATATCAGGCATAATCATGAGCCTGGCAGTGATGGCAAATCTTATGCTTGACGTGGCGAGAAGCGGCTGGCTAGCCGCCATCAGACCAGTCCATATTGCTTCGGCTGGAATCATTTATTGGGTTCTCTTAGATGTGGTTCAACTTCTTTACGACATTAATGAACCGTCAGGAACGATCATCGAAGCGTTTCTGTGTATTGCGACCTTTACGGCGGCGCTGCAACTGGCAAACCGCCATCGACGATTTACGGCGCCTTTGCGCATGGTCTCGCAAGACTGTTCCTTGTCAAGGATATTTCTTGCAGCGATCGGCTGCTTTGTGATCGCGTCTTCTTACTACTGCTTCAGGGCGAATTGGAACTTCGGAGCCATATTAAGTGGATTGATGGGAGGCCGCGGGGCTACACCCTGGAGCCGAGGCGCATACGGGGATGCTTGGGCGGCTCTCGAGTTTTTCACTTACTTCCTCTTCCTGATGCCGTCGCTACTCGTTCTCGCAATCCGCACGCCCGCTCGATGGTTTGACGTGCGAATTGTCGTAATCGCAATACTTACTGTACTTGCGATGTTGGAGATAAGCTCCGGCGGTTCACGCCGCGACCTTGGACTAGCACTCGCTGCACCCATCCCGTTAATCCTCTTGACATCAAAGAAGGCCAGATTACGTCGTCGAATCTCGTACCCTGTCCTCGCCCTTGTAGGACTTTTGCTCATCGCAATTCTCTTGATTCTAAACATCCTGCTTGCTACGCGGGGAAACTGGCGCGACTTTGCGGTCGACGGCCAAGAGATTCACGGGATTGTTGTCGACGACAATTTTCTTCGTCTATGTCAAACGGTCGAGGCGATTCCGCAGAACGCTCCATATGCCGGAATTCAACCTGTATACTTTGCTCTGGTGCGGCCAATACCGCGTTTGCTTTGGCCTCAAAAGCCGACTGATCCGGGGTTCACCGTCCATGGATTTCTGGGCATCGGCAAAAAGGTAAGCCTTAGTAACAGCGTAATAGGAGAACTATATAGTTCGTATGGCTTCGTAGCTGTAGCTCTCGGTGGATTCGTCTACGGTTTGTTGTGCCGCCTGTGGGAGAAGAAAGTGAACCCGTGGCGTGGTACTGCAACGGTGCTGATTTACTGCGTTGGGTGCCTGACCCTGTTGAATGGCATCCGCAGCATGAATGACTTGATCTTGTATAGCTATCCGGCCATCTGCGCAATGATCTTGATGCCTATCCTCACAAACCGGCCACTTCGCCGCAAATTGCAGCACACAAATCGAGGCGCCTGAAGTTGCAACGTATTGGCATCGATGCGCGGTTTCTGCTGTCTAACCCGCGAAGCGCGCATGCTGCGCTGCTGTGGGAACTCCTGTCATATAACGTAGTGCATCCATTGCCATCCGTTTTTGTGCTGTACACGAACACTCGGCTTCACGAAATCGGCTCTCTTGCGGCCAATAATGTGAGAATCTGCTATGTCCCCGATCGACCGGGCATCTCAGATTTCTTTTGGTTAAACAGCCGGCTCCCGGCGCAGCTCAAACGGGATTCCATCGACACTTATGTTTCTTGCTTTTACAAGATACCACTTAGATGCTGTGCCACCACAATCAACATGATTCATGACACCGCGTTCTTTGACGTTTGCCCCGAGCGATTGATCGGAAAACACCGTTCACGATACTATCGGCTCGCCTTGCTGTTGTCGCTCCGTCTGCATTGTGGGCGTGCGTCACGGGTGATAACGGTGTCTAATTACTCTCGCGATAGGATTGCCAAACACCTTCATTTATCGCGGTCGAAGATGGCAGTTTGTTACAACGCCGTGAGCCGCGGCTTCTATGCCCCGCAAGGTGAGCCCAATGTGCGCCTTGAACTTCCCAAAGATTACTGTCTATTCGTTGGGTCAGCACAAGCAAAAAAGAACATGGATGGAATGTTGCGAGCTTTTTCGATGTTACCCGAAATTCTTCGGAGACGGTTTCCTCTCGTACTGCGTTCGACACCGGGTGCCGACATTATCGCAATCATCGATCATCTCGGGTTGTCAGAGAACGTAATCATCATGCGGGACCATCTCGACGAAGCTCATCACTGTGCACTCGTTCGGAGCGCCGCTGTGGTCGTGCTGTTGTCCTTTGATGAGGGATTTGGCCTCCCTGTCGCTGAAGCTATGGCGGCGGGTGTTCCAGTGTTAACTTCCTCAGGAGGTGCGCTGCCGGAAATCACTAATCACCTTGGAGGCGACCACAGCCCTGACTCTCTTTCGGATATATCTCGAGCTTGGGAGCTGATCCTCGTTGACTCGCTCCGGCGTGAGGAAGTAATCGCTGCGGGCAAGGAATTGTCGCAGCGCTATCATCCGGATGTTGTGGCCCCACACTTCTTTGAGCTTATCTTGACAGCTTAACAAGCAAATGCGCACTACAGGCAGCCAGGAGCGGCGGCAAGAACCGTGAATCGTGACCAGTTACAGTATCGAATCATTTGATTTAGCGCCAATGACGTTGCACGGAGAGCCGGGATTCCGCAGTGCGGTTGAACTCAAGAGAGGTTGGTCCATGGTCGTCGCTGCCAATGAACTGCGAAATACTGGCATGAGTGCCGGCGCGGCCGATCTTGGTGCTTAGGCCGATTAGGTTTAATTGTGAGGGGCGCGCAATGAAACTTTGCTTCTGGTGGAGCATTGTTAGCCAGCATCAGTCCGCATATGTTCGCGAACTAGCTCGGTCGAACGACGTAGTCGTTGTAGCAGAAAGGCACATTTCGGAAGACCGCGAGCAGCTTGGCTGGGGCGTTCCCGATCTTGGGAATGCGCGCATTATCGTCGATCCGACAGATTCGCAGATGCGGGAGTTGCTGCGGGAGTCGGACGAGCGAATCCACGTTCTGCAAGGTTGGAGAGGATGCCGCCTCTGCCGCCGGGTCTTGTCTAGGCGAAATAGGCCGGCAAGATTCGGTGTGGTTGTTGAGGCGTGCGATGAACGGGGCACGCGCGGTTTCATCCGCACCTTGTATTACCGGGCTTTATTGGCGAGCCGCAACGGTAAGGCAGACTTCGTCTTTTCCATGGGGAGTATGGGAGAGGGATACTATCGGAAGTGTGGGATCCAATCGGATTCTCTATTCCCATTTTGTTACACGGTAGATAGAAGCGGACTAACGGCTAAGCCTGCTGTGCATGGCCATACGGAAAGTACGGTCCGCGTTTTATACATCGGTCAATTGTGTAAGCGGAAAGGTGTTGACTTACTCTTGCGGGGGCTTCATGCGAATTATGACCAGGGTTGGCAAGGCGAAGTAATAGGAGATGGCCCCCAAATGGAAGAACTGCGCCGCCTATGTACCTCTCTGAAGATGGAAGGAAGAGTTCATTTTCGCGGCACTATGGCCCACATCTCGGCGATGGAGCGTCTTAGTGCATCCGACCTCTTAGTGCTCCCAAGCCGCCACGATGGGTGGGGCGCAGTCGTAAACGAAGCGCTAATGCTGGGTGTTCCGGTGATCTGCACAGACCGCTGCGGCGCTTGGGATCTAATTCGGGCGCCTTGGCTCGGTTCGGTGGTAAGAGCAGGCTCCGTTTCGTCTCTTGCCGATGCGCTTGGTCTGTGGATAGGACGCGGGAAGAAGACGCGAATGCAATCCGAATATATGAAGGACTGGTCTGCGTGCATTGAAGGTCCAGCCATTGCCAGTTACTTTGCTTCAGTGCTTGAGCACGTGTATCACGATGCTCCTCGCCCTGTTGCTCCTTGGCGGACGGAGTTAGCAGCCTCGATGAGAGCGCATGATGCTCGTGCCAAGGATCAGCATTGCCAGGTAGATTGCTAGGGGATTCCGCCCATGAAGGTGTTAAACGTTGTCGGCTCGCTCGATCAGCGTTCGGGAGGTCCACTCCGTGTGGTGCTCAATCTTTCAGCGATGTCCGCGCCGCTTGGCTTGCACACCGAGATACTCGGATTTGGTCCCATCCGGATCCCCGACAATCCTCTTGCTAGTGAGCTGATTCAATCGCTTCCACTAACTGGACCTATTTCCTATGGATATTCATCCGATCTTCGGCAGTGGTGCAGAGAGAATCTGCGCAGATTCGACGTTGTTATACTTCACGGACTTTGGATGTATTTTAATTGGGCCGTGTCCCGCGAATGCATCAAAGAGAGGATTCCGTATATTGTAATGCCACACGGCATGCTTGACTTGTGGTCCGTTCACGGCCAGGGCGCCCTGAAGCGGATTAAGAAAAAAGTGTATTGGCGATGGCGTGAAAGGAAGGTAATTGAGGATTGCCACGCGGTTTTCTTTACAACGCGCAGGGAGCTTCAGAATGCCATCCTGACCTTGTCGCTGCCACCCTGTCCCAAACTAATTGTCAATCCTTATGGAGCTACGCCGTGCGCTTCGATTTTGCCCATTGAGCCGAGCGCCAAGGTCGACCAGGGTAAGGGAGTTAAAGTTGCCCTATTTCTGGGACGCATTCATCCGAAGAAGAGGCCGGACCTGCTCATTACGGCTTGGCGGGATGCCGAGGTCGGGCCGGAATGGAAGCTGGCGATTGCCGGTAACGGGGGCCGGTCCTACCTTTCGACCTTGATGAAGTTGGTTGACAGACTTAAACTTGGAGATGCGGTTCAGTTTGTTGGGACGGTGTCAGGCACAGATAAGCAATACCTGTTTCAGAGGGCCTCGTGGTTTCTTCTTCCGTCGGAGCAGGAGAACTTTGGCATCGCTGCGATTGAGGCAGTTCAAGCCGGATGCGCTCTTGCTATTTCAGATCAGGTCTATCTATCCGACGATTTACCTGAAGGATCCGAGATCCTTCCGGTACAGATCGGAGCATGGAGCGAATTCATGCGTGAACGGATGCCAGATGAGGAGTGGCGCGCGGCGCAGGTTCGGCGAGTGTCTGGTGCGTTGTTGCCGAAGTTCGATCGTGAAAAGGTTGCAAAAGGCTGGAAAGATGCGATTGAGGCATCGATCATGCGGAAAGCCGCTGCCATCGCCGATACCGCAACAGTGTGAAGAGTTATCGAGCGCATGTGAATCACACTTGTAACAAGCCGCATTCGATGGCCCTCAATGCGATCACTGCAAATGCGGAGGTGACGTGTTGCCATGGTGCGGGAGGCTCGCGTCGACTAACTCGCGCAAGTTTATTGAAGTGTCGTGGAAATCTGCAATGAGTCAGTTAGATTCAATCAATCCTTCTCCATTGGTTTACCGAAATCGCTTGAGTTACCAGAACCGCATTTCGCGTGCCCTTTGGACTATCGTATGGGTTACTCTCTATCGACCCTCACCCACTACCTGCTTTTGGTGGCGTCGGTTGCTGCTTCGGGTTTTTGGCGCGCGAATCGGCGCGCAAGCACACCCCTATCCCCGCTGCCGTATCTGGGCGCCCTGGAACTTGACGATGGGAGCGCACAGTTGCCTGGCAGACGATGTCGATTGCTATTCCGTTGATGCCGTGGTCCTTGGCGACTTCGCCACGGTGTCTCAACAAGCAATGCTCTGCACTGCGACGCACGACTACAACGATCCGGACTTCAAGCTGATAACTAGATCAATTGCGATTGGCCCACGGGCATGGATTGGGGCGCGGGCGTTTATCGGGCCGGGCGTGGTGGTTGGCGAAGGTGCGGTGGTAGGAGCGACAGCGACAGTGTTCTCTGTAGTGGACGCATGGACGGTCGTTGGCGGCAATCCAGCGCGGCAACTAAAGGCACGTGTCATCGGCAAGAAGCTCGAGAGCATCAACGAACCTATTCCACCGACACGATGAATTCAACCTCGAAAATGCCTGGAATCGCAGCAATTATTCTCACGAAAGACGAGGAGCGGGATCTACCCGCATGCCTCGAGAGCATCCGGGATATAGCCACTGAAGTGTATGTTATCGATTCCGGCAGTACCGATGCGACCGTAGAGATTGCACTGAAGGCCGGCGCGACGGTACTCCAGCACCCATTCGAGAATTATGCGAAGCAATTCAATTGGGCACTCGATAACATACCTATGAAAGCTGAATGGGTTCTGCGCATCGACGCCGACGAGCGCTTTAGCCACGGCCTAACCAGGGAATTGACGCGAGTTATGCCAGGCTTGCCTCTCGCTGTAACGGGTCTCTCCGTATCTCGCCGAATTCGATTCTGGGGAAGAGAGATTCGATTTGGAGATATGTACCCGGTATGGCTTCTCCGTTTGTGGAGAAACGGGATCGGCCGCTGCGAGGATCTGTGGATGGACGAGTACATTGAGCTCAGCGAGGGGCACACGTTGCGAATTCGCGGTGACCTTCTCCACGACATCCCCAAGAGCGTGACAGAGTGGACCGCCAAGCACAACTGGTATGCTACCCGGGAATGCACGGATATCCTCTCAATAAGTGCGGGGCATTCTGTGGAAGTGGACAGGGGCTTTCGCCGCCGGCTCAAGCACTCAGTCTATTTGCGTCTACCACTTTTTTATCGTGCCTTTGCTTACTGGCTATACCGATACATAATCAAGCTGGGGTTTCTAGACGGCAAGATAGGCTTGATTTACCATTTTTTGCACGGTTTCTGGTATCGGTTTCTGGTTGACGCAAAGATATATGAAGCATCGGTCAAGGCGCAGATGCCGCGGTCTCCGGACGATGCAGGGATTACTAAGAAGAGCAGTTAGCCGATTCCCGGCGGAGGGATTTAAAAATGTGCGCTCATAGTACAGAAGGAGATTCAGTCGAATACCCCTACGCCGACGCCGAGGCGAACAAGAGCCACGCGTATCTTCTGCCAGCGATAAGGCGGCAGCTCTCAGGCCTGCCAAGTGGCGCGAGAGTGATGGACCTGGGTTGCGGGAATGGATCGTTGACAGCAGCCTGGGCGCGTTCGGACTGGCAAGTCTACGGCGTGGATTCGTCGGAGTCCGGGATCCAAAATGCGAAGGCGGCATTCCCTGAAATCCAATTCTCTTGCAATCAAGTTACTCCAGAATTGGCCGCGACTTATGGCGCAGCCAGTTTCGATGCGGTGGTGGCCGCGGAGGTGATCGAGCACGTCTATCTTCCTCGATCCCTTGTCAGCTGTGCTTTTCAGTTGCTCCGCCCGGGCGGTATCTTTGTGGTCACGACTCCCTACAATGGCTATCTCAAGAATCTAGCGATTGCTGTGTGCGGAAGGATGGATGATCATTGGACAGTCCTGTGGGACGGAGGCCATATCAAGTTCTGGTCCTGGAAGACGATCCGCGTGGTGCTCGAGGAGGGCGGGTTTGAATTGCCTCAGTTCGCCGGCGCCGGACGGGTGAGGTTTCTCTGGAAAAGCATGGTGGTCGCCTGTAGAAAGCCCTGACTAGAAACGTCTGCGCGTTTCGGGTTGGAGCAATGGTACCGGAAATCCTTCAAAAGCGAAATCATGTATTCTCCCTCTGCCTTTGCCTGAAGGCAGTAGCTTCACGGCAAGGTTAGGGGCTGGTTTGCCACGATATTTTGAGACTAAAAAGTGCATATTGTATTCGCAAATCAGTTTTTCTGGCCTGATTCGGTCGCCACCAGTCAGTTACTGACTGACGCAGCCCGGTCACTTGGGGAGAATCACGAAGTTACGGTGATATGTGGCGGGGGGAGCGCAGGGACCGCGGGGTCAGGCGGGAGCCCGAAGCCGAACGTCAACATCAGGCGAATTCGCAATGCGGGGTTCGGGCATTCAGGAACAGCTCGTGTTGCTTCCTACATTACGTATCTTGCAGGCGTGCTTTGGCATGGCTGCCTGCTACAACGACCTGATTGCTTTGTAACGCTCACAACGCCCCCGGTTTTACACGTTCTCGGTGGGATGCTTGCACGAGTTAGGCATGCCAGACATGTGATCTGGGAGATGGATGTTTACCCGGACATTGCATGCGACATTGGCTATTTCAAGAAAGGTGGAATTGCCGAGCGACTCAGCGGCGCGGTTCTGGACTGGTCCAGGAGAAGGGCGGATGCCATCATCGCGCTTGGCGACGACATGAAAGCCCGCCTCGTGGCTCGCGGTATTGCTGAGAACAAGATTCACGTTGCAGAGAACTGGGCTGACGGTGTGGAAGTTTCGCCATTCTCTTTTCCGGATGGGCCTCTGACAGTGCACTACTCCGGCAACTTCGGACTTGCTCATGAGGTTGCAACCGTGACAGGAGTCATTGACCGCCTCGCGAACCATTCGAACTTTCGCTTTATCTTTGCAGGCGGAGGTCCTCGACGTCCGCAACTTGAATTCCATTGCCAAGAGCGATTCATCAAAAATGTGGAGTTTCGGCCGTACTGCGCCAGCGCCGAGCTGAGCAACAGTTTGGCAGAAGGGCATCTCGGCCTGGTTACGCAAATCGCCCAAACTTTCGGATCCATCGTCCCCAGCAAGGTTTATGGGATTATGGCGGCCGGGCGTCCGCTCCTCTACATTGGGCCGGACGGGTCCACAACGGCGCGTCACATTCAGAGGTTCGATTGCGGCTGGCGAATTCAGCCGGGCGATGTTGACGGCGTTGTCCGGCTCCTTCACCTCCTCAACGGGAGCCGGCAAATGGTGGTGGACGCAGGCGCGCGAGGCCGTGCGGCTTTCGAACAACACTTTGATCGTCTCGATGGAATAGCAAGAATAGCCGCTATTGTCTGCGGCTCGAAGTCCCAAGGAGCTCCCAGTTAGCCGTACAATCGTGGATATGTACTCTCTTGTTTTCCTTGGTTTTGTTTCCTTTGCTCTGGCGCTGTTTCTGACTCCTTTGATCAGGAACTTGGCGTGGAGATTTGGAATCGTAGACCTTCCCGATCAATTACGCAAGCTCCACAGCGCCCCAATCCCACGATTGGGCGGGGTGGCGATCTTCGCTGCGGCCATCTGTTCATACGGCCTGCTTCTCTTGGCTAGATTCGGCTCGGGTGCAATTGTTTGGCAGGATCTTCCCCTGGTTGTTCGTATTCTGCCTGCTCTTGCTGTCGTCTTCAGCATCGGGCTTATTGACGATATTGTCAGTCTGCGTCCTTGGATGAAGCTTTCAGCTGAAATTGTTGCCGGAGTATTGGCGTGGCTGGGCGGCATTCACGTGGGCGGTCTCGGCGGTTATTCTTTCACAAATATCAGCAGCTTCGCTGTCACGCTGTTGTGGATTGTTACCTGCACGAATGCGATCAATCTGATTGATGGTGTCGATGGGCTTGCGGCCGGTGTCAGCCTGTTCGCCGCTCTGACCATGCTCATCGCCGCCCTGCTGAATCACAATATTGCGATGGCCCTCGCAGTGGTGCCAATCGTCGGCGCATTGTTCGGCTTTCTCCGCTACAATTTCAATCCGGCGAGCATCTTCCTCGGCGACTGCGGCAGCTTGACTCTGGGATTCATTCTTGGGTGTTACGGGGCTGTTTGGAGCGAAAAGTCAGCCACGCTCCTGGGCATGACGGCGCCGCTTCTGGTTCTTGCGGTTCCCCTTCTCGATGTAGGTCTGGCCATCGTGCGCCGCTTTGTGCGTGGGCAGCCGATCTTTGACGCAGACAACGAGCACATTCACCATAGGCTGCTCTCCAAGGGTTTTACTCCGCGGCGCCTGGTGCTGGTTATCTATGCCATTTGCGGAATTTGCGCCGCGGCCTCTGTTTTGCTCACGGTCAGTCCAGAACGCAATCGCGGTTTTGTGCTTGTGCTGGTTTGCCTCGCCGCCTGGCTGGGTCTGCAGCACCTCGGCTACAACGAATTCAGTGTCGCCGGCAGAATGGTGCTCGGGGGAACATTCCGCAGTGTTCTCAGTGCGCAACTCGCGCTTGAAGAGTTTGAACTCGAAGTCCGGGCGGACCTCACAATCGAGGAGTGCTGGGATGCGGTCAGCCGAGCATGCCCTCAATTTGGATTCTCAGGAATCGTGTTCAACCTTGACGATGTGAAGCGCCGATGGGGTATCGATGCGGGATGGCAAGCCCGTATCGATTTTCCCGGCCATGGCCACATCAGTCTCTGGCGTGAGGCCGGCGTCAAGAGCAGAGGTGCGGCCGCGGTCCTCTTCATCGATTCAGTCTCACGGGTCTTCAACCAAAAGCTGAGCACTTTGGAAACGATTGAACATAGGTGAGGATTCGCGTCTATGATGAGAAAAGGCGATTGAGCTTTCTCTCCCGCCGTCCGACTTTGGTTAAGCGGCTTCTTGGAAGCTGAAATTGCGACCCTCGAAAGAGCATGGATCACGTTATGCGCGGAAGCGCGATGACGTGGTCCATTTCTTTCTTGCGGATGTTTCTGTTTAGGGTGAGCGTCCGCGCAAAGTATTCAAATGCCAACCGGTCTTGATCGTTCCATTGTGCTGGAATCCGCGGAAACCACGCTACCTGCAAGCCTCGCCTGGCCGATCGAGCTTGCCGTTGGTTCGCGCCCGGTTGTCGTGCTGAAGCACCGCGCCCGAGGTCAGCACAAGTCTTCCCGCCTGACTCAGCAGGGGATCGATGGCGAAGTTACTCCCGACCGGCTTCCCGTCCACGGTTCGCGCGCAGTACCAGTCTTTCCCGTCCGAGTCGCCGTTCCCATACCAACGACCGCAGCCGATGGTCCCGGAATCGGACTCCGGAATGCATTCAAACCACAGATAGAGCGGCTGGAAATCGCCTCTGCCTGAACCCGCAATCGCAATGGCGTCACCGGGGATCTTCGGGGAACGCCGCGACGCGTTGGCGTGTACCAGGATCGGCTTGTGCACTTCGGCGATACACCCATTCTCCTTGAACCCCTCATATAAGGAGCCGCGCGTGAGCTTCATGGACGGGTAGTCCGCCATGCGAACTGAGATGAAGTGACTACCGGCCTTGATCTCGGCCTCCTTGCCGGACAGATCGTCGGTGCTTGCGGATTTCAGCTCATGCAGGTAGCCCTTTTGCTCTCCAACAAGAAAGTCGTCGCCGACGCGGAAGCAGAAGGCGCTGGCCGGTGAATCGAGTGCAAAACAGGCATCCTGGCATGGAATGTATTGTGCCGCCTCAACCAGCGTCGCCGGCTCAAAGTCCTTTGCGGATCGGGCGTATGCGCAGAGCGCACAACTCATCAACGCCGCCGCGGCAATCAGGACGGCCGAAAAACCGCTAAGCAATATGTTTCTCCGCGGACTCGCGAAGCGCTGAAGACGCGTGAATAGCCAAGGAACTGCCATGCGATTAAAGTACAACCGGCGGGCTGGTTCGACAAAATACCGGCCTCGAGCAACTAGGGCGCCGACGCCAGTTTCATCCCGATGCGGCGCGCCTGCTCCAGGCTTCTCGCGGGAATCTTGTGATGCTGCTCTCCGGCTGCCAGGCCGATCCACAGGCTGGCCACCGGTTTGGCGCCGAGCATCTTGGCTGTGGTGCGAAGCGCATATCCGGTTCCCGTGGCCAACGGAATCAGGAAACCCGGCATGGCCGATGAGGCCACCAGCGCCGCCCTTTTGGTGGTATTCTTCACCCGCGCTTTCGGCGTGGTCTGGCCCCACGGCCAATAAGCCGAGCCCAGAAGCCGCTCCATGAACCTGCGGAAGATGGCCGTCACATTGCCGAAGTTCACGGGGCTGCCCAACACCACCGCATCCGCCCCGTCGATCTCAGCCAGGATCGGCTGCAGATCGTCGTGCTGCACGCAATCAGCCCGCTCCGGCCCCGGCGTCTGCATGCATTGCCGGCAGTTAAAACAGAACTCAATGTGCTGGTCAGTTAAATAGATGGTGTGCGTCTCCGCGCCCATTTCCCTTGCGCCCTTCAGTATTGCCTCAACTGCGTTATCGGTCGTCCCGCCTTTGCGGTAGCTGCCCACGATTGCCACAACCTTGCCGCTCATCCGCGTCCTCCAATCCTCCGCGTGCGCAGATTACACCACCCGGCGTTCGTGGTGCAGTGATGAGGCGTCGACAGTTCTTCTTTTCCCATCCGCCGGCCTGGCGGCTTGGTGCGCCCACTCGCCCTGCTATCCTTTCAGAGTGAGGCAACGGCCAATACGCCACGGATTCTTCGGTTTGACGCTGCTGCTTGCTGTGACCTTGTCGGCCTGCCGCAAGGGAGAGCAGGCGGTTGAGGGCGTGGCGCAGCATGCGGTCACCGCTGAGCATCAAGCTCAAGCTACGGCCACTGAGCGCGATAAGCAGCTTGCCGCCCTGGCTCAGATCCCGCTGCCCACCAAGAGCTTGTATGTTGACGTGCATGAGCCCGGCGCATGGAAGAATCCATTCCTATCGGTCGATGCCGATCACCTTACGCTGCGCATTACTCTGGCCGACGCCAATCCCAGCAGCCTGGGGCAGGGAACATTGCTCCGTCCGGAAGCAGCCCGCCGTCAGGAGGTCCAGTTGCGCCCCGGCGACTTGGCCGAAGCGTTGATTGCGCTGCCGCCCGGCGCCTGGCGTTATGGCCGCGTCATTGCAGTCGCGGAGTCGCCCCTGGCCAACAGCAAAGATCGTCCCAAAGTTCGCCGCAATATCGAAGCCGCTATCCAGCAGTTGAATGACCTCGGCGTCGTGGTTGAGGAGTGGCCCACGCGGTAAAACTGTACAAGGCCGAACAGTTTTGTTCCTTTGTGCGACGGTGACTTTCCCCTAGTGTGACCATTGGTTAATGAAGCCTGCCATTGATGCCGGCGGATTCCACACAGGACGTGCCTAAATTGATAAACTGGCATAGAGATCGAGAATTGCGGCATAGTTGCCCGGCCATTTTATTTGCACCATTCAGCGTTGGCGATCTCGACAGTTCTACTAAGCGTACGAGGGGATTCTGAAGATGGATGAAGCGCAGATTTATTCTCGGCTAGCGGAGATTTTCGAAGACGTTTTCGATGAAGAGACCATCGAGATTACGCCCGAACTGTCAGCCAAGGATGTAGATGGCTGGGACAGCCTTACGCATATTCGCCTCATCCTTACCATCGAGAAGGCGTTCAAGATCAAGTTCTCAACTTCTGAGATAGGCAGACTGGCAAATGTCGGCGATCTTGTAAGCCTGATCAAGGCGCACACCTGAGAAACTCCTGAATAAGTCGATGATTTGAAAGGGCACGACTTTAGTCGTGCCCCAAATGCAGAAAAAGAACGCGGGCTTTAGCCCCTGAGGGAACGGACGGCCAACAATGAGACCTGATCAGAGGCTCCCTAAGGCTGGGCCTTCAGAATAAGCTTGTATTGGTTGTATGCAGAAGCAGGAACGGAATCTAGCCAATGGATCCACTCTATTCGGAATTGCGATGGCTGCCGCGCGTGGCGGAGGGGTTTTCCGAAAGGTTGAAGGATTTGGGCAACCAGCCGGGACCCCTGGGGCGCGAACTTCAGTCGCTGGCGTCGCAAGCTCTGGACTTGAACCAATTGACGAAGTTGGCCAAGGCGATGGGCAAAGCGCGTGCGGACGGCAAGTCGCTCGATCCGCTTGTGCATTTCAAGCTTGCCATCTTAAGCAACTCAACCTTTGATTTGATAGTGCCATCTCTGGTGGCTAGCGCCGCGCGGTATGGCATTGCGCTTGAGGTCATAGAGCCTTCCTACGACCAGGCGGCACAGGAGGCTCTAACTCCCGACTCCAGAGTTAATAGTTCGAAGCCGGATGCAGTGCTGTTTGCGCTCGACTATCGCGCTCTTCCCTTGAAACTATCTCTTGGCGATCGCGAAGCTTCATCCGCAACCATTCAGGGAGTTATCGGCTACTTACAGACTCTTCGCAACGGCATCAAAACCAATTCGAATGCGGCTTGCATCTTTCAGACCTTCGCGCCCCCGGTAGAGACGCTTTTTGGCAGCCTGGATCGCGCGCTGCACGGCACCATGAGAAACCTGATAGACGGCATCAACCGCGAGTTAGCGGAGTATGTTATCGGATCTGGAGATGTACTGCTGGACGTGGCCGGCCTGGCGGAGACAGTTGGACTTGCGGACTGGCACAACACGCAGCTATGGAATATCGCCAAGTTTCCATTCGCCGACGAACTGGTTCCACTTTATGCCGATCACGTTGCCCGTACGGTTGCCGCCATTCGCGGTAAGAGCGCAAAGGCGCTCATTCTCGATCTGGACAATACCGTCTGGGGGGGAGTTATCGGGGACGATGGATTGGAGGGCATTCAGGTCGCGCAGGGCGACGCGCGCGGTGAGGCGCACCTGGCTGTGCAGCGTCTTGCCCTCGACCTGCGCCAACGGGGAATTGTGCTGGCCGTCTGCTCGAAGAACACAGACGAAGTGGCGCGCGAGCCTTTTGAAAAACACCCCGAGATGCTTCTCAGGCTGGAACATATTGCCGTCTTTCAAGCTAACTGGAACGATAAGGCGACTAACATTCAGGCGATCGCGGAGGAATTATCTCTCGGGTTGGACTCAATGGTGTTCATGGACGACAATCCCATGGAGCGGGGTCTGGTGCGCAAGCTGTTACCGCAAGTTAGAGTGCCGGAGTTACCCGATGATCCCGCTTACTATGCAAGAACGCTTGCGGCCGCGGGCTACTTTGAGGCGGTTGCCTTTGCCAATGAAGATCTGCAGCGCGCAGGCTTCTACCAGGACAATGCCAAGCGCGCAAGTTTGGAAAAGCAGGTGGGCGGCGTGGATGCTTACCTGGCGTCGCTGGACATGACCATCACGTTCCAGCCCTTCGATGCGACGGGAAGAGCGCGCATCGTCCAGCTGATCAACAAATCGAACCAATACAATTTGACGACGCGCCGCTACACCGACCCCGAAGTCACTGAGGCGGAGATCGATCCTGAAGTTTTCACGCTTCAAGTTCGCCTTGCCGATATCTTCGGCGACAACGGCATGATCAGCGTTGTGATCTGCAAGCCGGGAGCAGCGGGAGTATGGGAGATCGACACCTGGCTGATGAGCTGCCGCGTGCTGGGACGTAAGGTTGAGTTCATGGTGTTGCGCGAGATTCTGGAACATGCGCGCGCGGCCGGCATCGGGAAGCTATCCGGCACTTATCGCCCCACCGATCGGAACAACCTTGTCGTCGATCATTATTCGAAACTAGGGTTCACGAAGATTGAGGAGCATGCGTCCGGTTTCACGCGCTGGGAACTGGCGGTGAGGGAAGCTGATCCGCAAGGTGCGCCAATGAAGGTGATTTCGCGGGGCTTTGTGGCGGCCAAGGAGAGATCCGTCGTATGAGCCGATCGAGCGATCGAAGTGAGGCCGATGAGTGAGCCAGGCACGAGGGATACCCAGCATGACCGGAATTCGAGGCATTGCCGCAGTGTGGGTCATGCTATATCACGCGCAACTGGGAGCGGGCAGATATTATAACTTACCTTTTCTACAGAAGGTACCGGATCTTGGCAGCGGTTGGCGTGGGGTGGATCTATTCTTCATGTTATCCGGTTTCATCCTGATGTATGCCCATGAACGGGACTTTCAGGTGATCCGCAAGGCTAACCTCATCCGTTTTGCCCGGCTCCGCTTCGTTCGCGTTTACCCACTTAACGCAGTTGTCCTTCTGCTCATTGCGGCCTTCGTGGCATTTCAGCCTGGTTTTGTTGCGTGGATGCGAGTCTTCGACCCGTCTAATTTTTCCTTTGGAGCATTCGTCCGCACATTGTTGCTGGCAACGCGCTGGTTCCTTCACGGCCGCGGCGATTGGAATCAGCCTACTTGGTCTCTGAGTCTGGAGGTTCTTGGTTATGCGATCTTTCCCTTTGTGGCATATTTCGTGACGCGCGTGGCGCGAATATGGCAACTGATAGCAATGGCTTTTCTCAGCCTTTTGACAAGTCTTGTATTTCTCGAATTGAAAGGCCGATCCATCACCATTGAACAAATTGCCGTGGTGAGGATGTTAGCTTGCTTTTTGGCGGGAGTCGCAGTTTTCAGGATTTGGACGCTGACCGCGGAGTCGGCGCAAAAAAGATGGGCAGCGTGGATATCCGCAGTCGCGGCAGTTGGAATACTGGTGGCAGGCTTGTCCCCAAAAGGCGGCTTTGCGTTCAATTATCTCTTTGCATTTCTCCTCTATGGCCTTGCATTCCAGCGGGGAATCGTAAACAAACTGCTTTCAACCCGTATTGCTGTGTTCCTCGGGAATATCTCGTTTCCTCTCTATCTCACGCACGTCGTGCCCATTCTCTGGCTGCACTACTTCCTGCTTCTAAATGGCGCGCGCTACACGACCTTCGAGAAGTCGGCGGCGCTGATGTGCTGGGCTATCGGATGCGTCTTGATGGCCACACTGCTCCACCATTTTGTGGAAGTTCCCTCCCATGAATTGGGCCGGCGATGGGCAGGAGCACGTGTCCCAAATCAGACATAACTTCTTTCAGCTAGCGGACCTTCTCGTTGTCGGCTCGTTCATGGTAGTTCTTAGTAAAGCGCACGGGAAGAATTGGATCCCGAAGTTGGTCCGCAACTAATCTGATAGAACCGGATCGTGGTCGCAGTGTTAAGAGAGACTTTGCTCAAATGACCAATTCCCATTTAACCGGTCATGAAACTTCGGCGGAAGCGAAACTGCCACGGCGAGACTGGATACTGCTGCCATTCATAAGTCTGCTGACAATTTCGCTGATACTTATTTCGACGGAATCGCTTTCACGACGGATGTTCAGCGTGTCAAAGACAACAGTGGCCAATGGCTGCCTGGCGTTGAACGATTTTTGGACCGGTGCTCAGGCGCTTCCGAACACCGTGTGCTGGGAGAAGACTCCTGAGGGGCCATTGGCGGAATACAGATTCAATAGCTGCGGGCACCGCGCGGGGGTGGAGTGCGGGCCAAAGCCGCCGGGCGCCTATCGGATTGTGATGTCGGGCTCTTCGTTCGCATTCGGATTGTCCGCTTCGAGAGAAGAGACCTTCGCGGCATTACTTCCCCAGGAACTGTCGCGAGCGACCGGACGGCCGATCGAACTCTACAACGAGAGCATGCTGTGGCAGAACCCTGAATCTGTAGATAATCGCTTCGGTCAAATTGTGGCGGCCAAGCCCGATCTGGTTCTCTGGGTGGTGACCTCATGGGACATCGCGCATGCAGCGCCGGATCCCGGGTTACCTGCCGAGCCCGGATTTCTGGGAAGGACCCGTTACCGGGTGAAGGAAGCACTGGCGACGCGCTCAATCTCAAGTACAATTCCCGACATCCTGGACGCAGTGCACGACCTGCTGGATGTTACTTCGACGGGGCTTCTTCTGGAACACTTTTTGTATGAAAGCCAGACGCAATATGTAAAGTCGTATTTGAGAAATGACGACAACGAAGCTGGGTTTTTGAATTCTGAACCGAGCGCGGGATGGCAGAGCGCTCTATGGTATTTCGACAAGGATGTGGCCGATATCGCAGGCAAGTCCAAGGCCGCGGGAGTGCCGCTGGTGGTTGTATTGCTGCCCAATCGTGCTCAGGCAGCCATGATTTCGATGGGTGAATGGCCGGCCGGGTACGACCCGTACAAGCTGAGCGACGAGGTCCGCTCGATCGTCGTGACCAATGGCGGAACCTATGCCGATATCTTGCCCGACTATCGCGGAATTCCGAACCCCGAGCAGGGTTACTTTCCCAAGGATGGGCATCCCAATGCAAAGGGACATGCGACCATCGCCAGGTTGATCGCCAGGGAGCTTACCAGCGGTGCAGTGCCTGCCCTCAGAGTTGGTTCTGGGCCGCAGGATATATTGAAAAAGGGAGAGTAGCCATGGACACAGTGCGTTCTGAATCTCCTGTCCTTGGCCTCGACCAAGCGCCGGTCTTGCGCTTCAACCTATGGCGCGCGTGCCGCGTAGATGAGTTGTTATGCCGTGGAGCAGAATCTAAATGCACGCGGATGAAATCGGGCCGGAACGGTGTTTCAACCGCGAGAGAGACTTTGCTTGGATGACCATTCCTAATTCAGTCAGCCATCAAGCTTCGACGGAGGCCAAGCTGCCCCGGCGAGACTGGGTACTGCTGCCGTTAATCAGCCTTTTTACGATTGGCCTATTGGTTGTTTTCACGGAGTCGGTTTCAAAGCGGATGTTCAGCGAGTCAAGGAGTGAGGTTGGCTGCTGGGTTGAAGACGATCCTCTAACCGGCGTGAGAGGAATCCCAAACTGCACGTGCTGGGAGAAGTTTCCTGAGAGTCAACTGACGGTATATAGGTTCAATAGTTGCGGGCATCGAGCAGCCATGGAGTGCGGACCCAAAGCACTGGGCACCTACAGGATTGTGATGGTTGGTTCATCTTACACGATGGGAGCTGGCGTGTCGGAACCAGAGACATTCGCCGCGTTGCTCCCGGCAGACCTGTCTCGCCGCACCGGACGTAAGGTTGAACTCTATAACGAGGGCATGATGTGGGGATCGCCGTACAGTATCGATCTGCGCTTCGGCCAAGTTCTGGCAGCCAAGCCCGACATGATCCTCTGGATATTGACTCCCTGGGACATCAAGAATTCGTCTCGAGCTATGCCTGGTCCCGCGATGCCCGTCAAACGGGGGTTTATGAGGGCGACCAGACAGCGTGTGCAGGAAGCGTTGGCCAGAGAATCAATCTCGGACGCGGTGTCGGATATCTCGGAAGGGCTAAGCATCTCCCTGGCTGGGACTCGATCCGGGTTGCTACTTCAGCACTTCTTTTATGAGAGCCAGACCCAATACGTGAAGCTTTACCTTCTTGGCGGCGATGACCCTGGGTTCCTTAGGGCCCAACCGAGTGCCGAAATGAAAAGCCTCATTCAGAAGACCGATTTCTATGCTGCGGACATCGAGGCGCGGGCCATCGCTGCTGGGGTACCTCTTGTGGCAGTGCTGGTTCCGAACCGCGCACAGGCAGCGATGATCTCCATGGGCGAATGGCCGGCCGGATACGACCCCTACGAGTTGAGCGATGAAATCCGCCGGATCGTCGTGAGCCGCGGCGGAACGTACATTGACATCCTGCCCGCCTATCGCGAAATCGCCAACTCCGAGCAGGGTTACTTTCCAGTCAATGGTCATCCCAACGCCGGGGGACATGCGACCATCGCCAAGTTGATCGCCAGGGAGCTTACCGGCGGTGCGGTACCCGCCCTCAGAGTCATTTCTGGGCCGCAGGATATATTGAAAAAGGGAGAGTAGCCATGGACACAGCGTGTTCTCAATCCCCTGTCCTTGGCCTCGATCTGGCGTGGGTCTTGCGCTTCAACCAATGGCGCGCGTGGCGCCTGGATGAGTTGACGTGCGGTGGAGCAGAATCTAAGCAGGCGCGGATGAAATCAGGCTGGAACGGTTTTTTGGCCGCGAAAGAGACTTTGCCCGGATGACCATTTCTCATTCAACCAGCCATCCACCTTCGGCGGAAGCGAAGCTGCCCCGGCGAGACTGGATACTGCTGCCGTTAATAAGTCTGCTGACGATTGGGATTATCGCGTCTTCCACCGAGGTGATTGCGCGGCGGGTGTTTGGCGGTTCGACTACGCTGATGAAGAACTGCATGGTGATGGACGATCCATCGACGGGGCCGCGCGCGATTCCGAACACGGCGTGTTGGGAAAAAATCCCTGAGAGTCAGTTGGTGGAGTACAGGTTCAACAGTTGCGGTCACCGCGCGGGAATGGAGTGCCAGCCAAAGCAGCCGGGAACATACCGGATTGTGATGACCGGATCGTCGCTGGCGCTGGGCGAAGGCGTGCAAAGAGAGCAGACCTTCGCGGCGCTGCTGCCTGCGGAGCTCTCGCAAGAGACGGGCCGCAAGGTCGAACTTTACAACGAAAGCATGGGTTGGGGATTTCCGCGCAGTGTCCGTCTGCGCTTCAATGAGGTTTTGGCAGCCAAGCCCGACTTGATTCTCTGGATACTGACTCCGGGCGATATCGAGGGAGCATCGCTGATCGTGTATTCGAGTGACGCCGAGAGCCGCTTCCAACGTTCTCTCACCTTGCCGGAAAGGGCGTGGCTGCACATGAAGGCGGCATTTTCCTCGGAGTCGTTTGACGCCGCGGCCAGCGAGTTGTTCAACCGCACGCGCACGGCGCTGCTTCTACGCCACTTCCTCTACCAGAGCCAGAGTCAGTACGTCGCGTCGTATCAAATGGTGAGCGACGAGGAAGGTGGGTTCCTGAAGGCCGATCAAAGCGCGCAATGGAAAGGGCACCTGAAGCAATTCGATACGGATGCCGCGGCGATGGAGGGACAGTCCGAGGCTGCGGGCGTGCCTTTTGTGGCGGTGCTCGTACCCATCCGTGCGCAAGCGGCCATGATCTCCATGGGCCGGTGGCCGGCAAAATACGATCCATACGAGCTTGACAATCAACTGCGCTCTATCATCACCAGGCACGGCGGCATCTACCTGGACATATTGCCCGATTATCGCGAAATACCCAATGCCGATCGGGGTTATTTTCCCGTGGATACCCATCCCAATGCAGACGGCCACAAAACGATCGCGGAACTGCTGGCCAAGGCGCTCACCAGCGGTGCAGTGCCCACGCTTCGCGTCGCCACCCAACCGCAATCTTTATTGGTCAAAGGAAGATAGTCATGGATAACGCTTCATTTCAGTTTGTGGTCTTCGGCCTGGCCGCAGCCTTGGTTTCAAACTTCAGCCGCTCGCGCGTATGGCGCTCTATCGTTCTTTTTGCGTCCAGCGTTATCTTCCTCGGCCTGCTCGATCACGATCCCATCGCCTTTCTGCCTATGGCTGGATTTCTGTTGCTGGGCTATGCGCTCCTGTTCATGCTCGAGCGCGGCTGGATCAGGGCGACGGTCTGGTGCATTCTGGCTGTGATCCTGGTCTATGTTTGGTTGAAGAAATATACCTTCCTGCCGGAAGCCACATTTCTGCATTATCCCTACTTCGCGCTGGGGCTCTCCTACATTTTCTTTCGCGTGCTCCACCTGATCATCGAAACCGGAGATGGAACCGAGAAGCGGCACATCGGCCTGGGCGCATATTTGCTCTACACCATCAACTTCACAACCCTGGTCTCCGGTCCCATCCAGCGCTACGACGAGTTTGCCCAGGACCAGTTTGCAATCGAACCGATTGTGATGGGGCCGCGAACCTTCGGCTTGCAAATGGAGCGGATGATTCGCGGCTTCTTCAAGGTCAATGTGGTTGCCATGATCTTCCAGGCAATGCAGCAGGACGCATTGGCCCAAATGTCTCAACCTCTTCCTTTGAATCTCAAGCTCTTTTCGGCCTTTCGGCTGATCGTCATCTATCCCATCTTCCTCTACGCGAATTTCTCCGGCTACATCGACATAGTGATCGCGCTGGCGCGCCTCATGCGTGTCCGCCTTCCGGAGAACTTCGATCGGCCGTTCTCCGCATCCTCATTTTTGGATTTTTGGAACCGTTGGCATATAACTCTGTCGACCTGGCTCAAGACTTACGTCTACAATCCATTGCTGGTTGCGCTGATGCGACGCATTTCGTCCGTGTCCATGCAGCCGGTTTTGGGAGTGTTCTGTTTCTTTGTCACGTTTTTCCTCATTGGAGTCTGGCACGGCCGCACCTCCGAATTCGTTATCTTCGGAGTGCTGCAAGGCGGCGGAATCTCGATCAACAAGATCTGGCAGTTGGCGCTGACCGGCGGCCTGGGGCGCAAGGGCTACAAGGCGCTGGCAAAGAATCCTTTCTATATTGCTTTTGGCCGCGGCCTAACATTCAGTTGGTTTGCGTTTACGCTCTTCTGGTTCTGGGCCAACTGGAAGCAGATCGATACGGTCTTCACCGCGTTGAGCGTCGTCGACTGGCTCGGTGTTTGGCTGGCTGTCTGGCTCTCGGTGACGGCGGGGCTCGCGCTATGGGAATTTGTGCGCGCCAAGCTCCTGTCGGTAACGGCCTTCGGAGCGCCCGTGTTTACAAGCCGCTATGCGCGCGTGGTCTATGCAACCGCGTTTGGGCTGGGCGCCTTTGTCATGACGGTCCTGCTCAACCAGCCCGCTCCCGACCTCGTATACAAGGCGTTTTAGAACATGATCATTAGCAAGCGGCCCCGGCTGACGGTGTTACTTATCGGCGTCCTTTTGCTGACCGCGCTAAACCTGCTGGTCGGCGCCTGGACCCATAGGCTCTTTTATTACAAGAAGCTGGAAGAAATCCGGACCGCGCGGAATCCGAGTCTTCTCTTTTTGGGTAACTCGCTACTTGATACCACTGTGGACAATGCTGCGCTGGTCGAGGCGGCGCGAAACCCGCGGCTCAAGCCGCTCAACGCCGCATTGGGTGGAACGCTGCCCCCCGAGCATCGTCTCCTCTGCGAATATGCCCTCAGGACTCAACCCAACATCCGCACCATCGTCGTGGGCTTCTACGATTTCCAGATCACGGAGCCGGACAACACTCGCGTCTCCGACCTGGTTGGCAATCGCATGGTGGGCATCGATCAACGCTTTCCCATCGCCGAGGTAGCCTCGGCTTATGCATTTGGCCCGCTGGACGATCTGGAGATTCAAGGACTAAGGCTGCTGCCGATAGTCGCCAACCGCGGGAATGCCGTGGCTTATTTCGAGATGATGCGCCGCTCGAGATATGTTGAGCGCCTGCGGCGCTCCATGGAATCGATGAGCATGCTCCATGTGGACCCCAACACGATATTAGATGCGGACGGCCTTCCGGTTATCGAGTCCGCCGATTTCGATAGCTTCGATGCTTCTGCGCGCGCCTTCATCGATCATCCAGATCGCTTCAATCCCAGTTATGAAGCTATCTTCGACAAAGCGCGCGACGCGGGAGTAAACGCGGTTCTCCTGGTCATGCCCGTATCGCCATTCCACCGGGCGGCCTACTACTCCCGCTCTTCATGGAGGGACTATCTTGCGGCACTCGAGCGACTGGCGGCGCGGCGTAATATTCGAGTTATTGACGCCAGCGATTGGCAGCCGCTGCCGGCGGACTTCGAGGATCACCTGCACATGAACCGCCCGGGCGGACATAGGTTCTCCATGCTCCTTGGTAGCGAGCTTTCCCGGGAGGGCTACCAGTAGATAGTGCGCCTAACTTCCGCTAGGAGCTTATCCGTAATTAGGTAGCGCTGGCCTCCAGGCCGGCTGTCGTGCGGGTCTCCTGACCCGCGCATAGCTGCTGGCGGCGCGGACGCCGCCAGTACAGCCGGTCCGGAGACCGGCGCTACCTCAAGAGTTAATCTGCGGATAAGCTTCAAGCCTGCACCAGTTCAACAAGAAGATATGCTTCGGTCATAAGCCAGGCAATCTCTCTCATCCCGAAGGCAACAGCGGGAACGGGGCCGCTCAGCAGCATAGACCCATGTTCGGTAAGATGGTGGATAGCTGCGTTTATATCATCGACTTGATAGCAGATATGGTAAGTTCCCCCGCCTTTCTTCAGCGTGCCATCAATCGGAGAGTTTGGCCCAAGGGGAGCAACAAGCTCGATCGTCGCATCGTCCTCTCCACGGCTAAGGAAGCAAACAGACACCTTCTGGATGGGATCGTCGAAGGGACCAGACACAATCTCGTAGCCGAAGAGGTTTTTATAACTTGGGATGGCCTGTTGTAAGTCACGTACTGCAATTCCAACGTGATGAAAAGTAAGCCTTACCATAATCGATCTTTTTCCTCATGAGCCATATGACCAAGAATCATGCGCGCTGTCAACACGCCAATACCGGCTCGCGGGCCGCGGTTTGGCAGATGGCGCATTCGCGCGATCGATTTGCCGCGGCTTCGATTCCCGCGTTCAAAGGCTCTCAACGCGCTACCATTACCCGGTGAGCACCTTGTTCTCTTCTTCCTTTTCTATCTTGACGAACCACCCTCCCCAGCCTCCGCTGGACCACGAGCGATTTGCCGCGCACCGCGAGCTGGAGTCGCTGCTCAAGGCCACGCTTCGCGGCGAGGTCAGCTTCGATCTCGGTTCCCGCGCTCTCTACGCGGCCGACTCCTCGAATTACCGCCAGCTCCCGGTCGGGGTCGTATTGCCCAGAGACGCCGCCGACGTGGAAGCCGCGCTGGCTGCCTGCCGCAAGACCGGAGCCGCGGTCTTGCCGCGTGGAGCCGGCACCAGCCTGGCGGGCCAATGCGCCAACGTCGCGGTGGTCTTCGATTACTCGCGCTACATGAATGCGCTCATCTCCGTCGATCCGGCTGCCAAGCTGGCTCGTGTCGAGCCGGGCATCGTTCTGGATCGCCTGCGCGAAGCTGCTGAAGTTCATCATCTGACCTACGCGCCCGATCCTGCTACGCACAGCCGGTGCACGCTGGGCGGCATGATCGGCAACAATAGCTGCGGCGTTCACGGCCTGCTTGGCGGCAAGGTCGTCGATAACGTCGAAAGCCTCGACATCGTTCTCTACGACGGCGCCCGCATGACCGTCGGCCGCACCAGCCCCGAGGAGCTTGAAGCCGCGATTCAGGCCGGGGGCCGCAAAGGGCAGATCTATGCCGGTCTGGCTGGCCTGCGCGACCGCTACAGTAACCTTATAAGGGAAAGGTTCCCGCAGATTCCGCGCCGCGTCTCCGGCTACAACCTCGACGATCTGCTTCCCGAAAACGGCTTCCATGTTGCGCGCGCCCTGGTGGGGAGCGAAGGCACCTGCGTCAACGTCGTCTCCGCCACGCTGAACCTGACCGCCAGCCCGCCCTTCCGCGTGCTGACTGTGCTGGCCTTCGACGACGCCTTCATTGCCGCCGATGCTGTTCCGTTCGCGCTCGAACATGGACCGATTGGCCTGGAAGGCTTCGACGGCCTGCTGGTTGAATTCATGCGCCGCAAGCGCCTGGCTGTCGACGATGTTGCGCTGCTGCCGCCCGGCGTTGGCTTTCTGCTGGTCGAAATGGGCGCGTGGAACGCCGCTGAGGCCATGGCCAAGGCCGAAGCCCTGGTGCGTGCGGCGCAAAGCTGGCCCCATGTGCCGACGGCCCGCATCTATACTCCCGCCGAGGCCGCCCGCGTCTGGCATGTCCGCGATTCCGCCCTGGGCGCCACGGCTTTTGTTCCCGGCGAGCCCGACCGGTTCGAGGGCTGGGAGGATGCCGCCGTGTCGCCCGATCGACTGGGCGACTATCTCCGCGGAATCTCCGCGCTAATGGCCGAGTACGGCTACAGCAGCCCGCTCTACGGCCACTATGGCCAGGGATGCGTGCACATGCGCATCAACTTCGACTTCCGCACCGAGGACGGACTGCGCCGCTACCGCGAGTTCATTGAGCGCGCCGCCGATCTGGTGCTCGGCTTCGGCGGGTCGCTCAGCGGGGAACACGGCGATGGCCAGTCTCGCGCCGCCCTGTTGCCCAAGATGTTCGGTGCGGAGCTGATGGGCGCATTCCGCGAGTTCAAGGCCCTCTGGGATCCGGACAATCGCATGAATCCAGGGAAGCTGGTGGATGCGGTTCGCGTCTACGATCCGGCAGAAAATCGGCGGTACAAGATGATTGTGGCGGGCGAATCCACAGTTGCTCTTGAAACGCACTTCGCATTTGCCGCCGACGGCGGCTCGATGGAGCGCGCCACCGAGCGCTGCGTAGGTGTGGGCGCTTGCCGCAAGGCCGATGGCGGCGTCATGTGTCCCAGCTATCGTGCCACAGGCGAAGAGCGGCACTCAACGCGCGGCCGCGCACGGCTGCTTTGGGAGATGCTTGCGGGAGCGTTGCGCGAGGAAGGCTTCCAAAGCGAATCTGTCCACGAAGCTCTCGATCTGTGCCTGAGTTGCAAGGCGTGCAAGACGGAGTGTCCCGTTCAGGTGGACATGGCTGCCTACAAGTCGGAGTTTCTGGCACAACACTACAAAGGCAGGCTCCATCCGCCGCACCATTACATCTTCGGATTTGCCGACAAGCTGGCCCGCTGGGGCTCCATTGCCCCAACTCTGACGAATGCGGTGCTTACAAGTCCCATGACCAGCCCGCTCATTAAGCGTGTTGTTGGAGTGGCGCAAGCCCGCCAACTGCCGCGCCTTGCTTCGCTAAGTTACCAGCAAGATCGCGCCGCCGCTTTGAAGGGTACGGGCTTTAGCCCGTCCAGCCATCCAGCCCAGCCAGACAGGGCTTTAGCCCCTGAGGGAAAGCACGTGCTTCTATGGCCCGATACCTGGAACAACTACTATCACCCGCAGACGCTGAACGCCGCTGAGTCCGTCCTCACTCAGGCGGGCTTCAAGGTCGAGACACCGCGCGGACACATCTGCTGCGGCCGCCCGCTTTACGACTTCGGTTTGCTCGGTGCGGCGCGCAAATATCTCGTCAAAGTTCTCAGCCGGATGGGCCCACAAATCGGCGCCGGCCTGCCTTTCATCTTTCTGGAACCAAGCTGCGCCAGCGTCTTCAAAGACGAGCTGCTGGAACTGTTTCCCAACGATCCTCGCGCCAGCAAGCTTAGCCGGCAGGTCTGGCTGCTGGCCGACTGGCTGGCCGCCAAGGCTCCCGACTTCGCCACTGGCCGGCTAACAGGCGCGCATATTCTGCTCCACGGCCATTGCCACCACAAGGCGGTCTTCGGCGGACCTGCCAACGAGATTGCCCTGCTTCGCCAGGCCGGAGCCACGGTGGAACCTATTCATGCAGGGTGCTGCGGAATGGCTGGGCCGTTCGGCTTTGAGGCCCGCAAGTTCGAAGTCTCGAAGACCATAGCTCGCGAGGGGCTGCTGCCGGCGGTGGAATCTGCCGGCCCGTTGACGCTGATCGTCGCCGACGGATTCAGTTGCCGCGAGCAGATCGGCCAGCTTTCCAGCCGCCGGGCCGTGCACTTCGCCGAGGTTTTGGCTCACCATTGCGGCTGCGGCGGATAAGACTTTCAATGGACGGCATTCATCATGGAATCCCGGCTTCAAAATGGGCAAATTGCTGCCAATTACCGTTGATGCGATGTGGTCAAAATCAGACAGGCAAGCCGAGAAATGCGGGTATATTGTGTTGACGTGGGGCAGGTTAGCTTCACTCTATCGAGAAACCCTGCAACCCCGCAGGCCGATGCTGAGTCAAATATGCTGAGGTTGCCGTGGGGTTTACTCTGACCAGGAGAGCGCGGCAGACCTCGAAACGCTGGTTGTTGAATCCAGTCCTGCGAATCATTGCGATTTGCGGCACACCAAACAGTTTTGATACGCTCAGGCATTCTTCAAGCTGAGCGAAAGGAGATAATTCGTCATGGCAGAAGAGAGCAAGATACATCATTTGGGTTGGTTTATAGCTGGATTGGGCGTGGGCGCTCTGGTGGGGATTTTGTATGCCCCCAAAAGCGGACGCGAGACGCGCGAGGATATCGCCAACAACGCCCGTGAGGGAACCGAGTACCTGCGCGCCAAGACCAAGCAGGCCGCTGAGCAAGTGAGCGCCCTGGTCGACCAGAGCAAAGAGCAATTGAATGACCTGGTGGACAAGGGCAAACAGCAAGTGAACGAGTATGTGGGACGCAGCCGCGAGGCCGTGGATCGCGGACGGGCGCAATGGGAAGAGTTTGTGGAGCGGGGCAAGGGCCTGGTGGCGGACCAGACCACCCGAGTGGCCGCGGCCGTGGATGCCGGACGCGAGGCCTATCGCACCACCACCGCTGAGAGCATCAACAAGTCGTAGCGATAAATAGCTGTCTTTCCCCTGAGAACCGCTCGGGTCCTGCTGCTGTGGCTCGATCGTGAGCTTCGGAGCCTGTGCGCGAGAGTTCGCCACTCTCTCGGGCACAGGCTCCAGATGGAACGTTTCACGTTGTTTTGAGGGCATTGAAACGGTTGTCGCCAGTCCGCGGATGCCCTGCGCGAGATCACACCGATGTCAAATATGGATCATGAAACCATCGAGTTAATCCTGATCGCCGTCACCGCGGCGGCCGTGCTGCTGCAGGCCTTCGTCCTGCTGGCAATGTACCTGGCCCTCAAGAAATCTTCACGCTCCATCGTCGAACAGATCGAGGACCTCAAGACCTCCATCACCCCATTCGTCGACAATGCAAGAGGATTTTTGGAACGCGTTGGACCCAAGGTGGAAGGCAGCGCGGCGGACATAGCGGACGTTACGCGCCGCCTGCGGGTGCAAGCTGCCGAGGTGGAGGCCTCCGCTGCGGAGATCCAAGAATTTGTACGCAAGCAGACAAGCCGCATCGATGAGATGCTCTCCGGCCTTCTTGATTCGGTGGATCGGGCCAGCAACTACGTGGTCGACGTTGTCAGCGGACCGGTCCGCCAGGTCTCCGGTGTGTTGGCATCGATCAGGGCGATCGTCGAGTCGCTGCGCACGCCCATTCCGAAGCCTCACGAGACCCCCACTGTCCGCGACCGGGAAACATTCATATAATCCATCCTCCGCCAACCACTTCGTCGCCGTCGTAGAAGACCGCAGACTGGCCGGGGGTGACGGCGCGCTGCGGCTCGTCGAAAGCGGCTACGACCGCGTCGAGACCGTCCGGTTCGAGCGTAGCCCAGGCGGGCTCGTGGCGATGGCGAATCTTGGCGCGGACGCGCATGGGCGCGGTCAGCGCGGGAATGCCGATCCAGTTGAGGCGATTGGCACGCAGGGTCCGAGTGGCCAGCTCGGCGTCAGAGCCTACCGTGACGCGGTGGCTGGCCGGGTCGATCTTGAGCACATAGAGTGGCGATGGCGAGCTGACGCCCAGCCCCTTGCGCTGGCCGACGGTGAAGTTCGAGATGCCCTCGTGGCGGCCGATGACCTCGCCGCTTGAAACCACCAGCTCGCCGGCGGATTCAGGGAATTGCTCGCCCTGCTCTTCCAAATAAGCGGTGAGGAACTGCTTGTAGTCGCCGCCGGGAATGAAGCAGATCTCCTGCGAATCTGGCTTCTCGGCCAGCGCCAGGCCGTGCCGCCGGGCTACCCCGCGCACCTCCGGCTTGGTCATGCGGCCCAACGGGAAAAGCGTCCGCGACAACTGCTGCTGGGTGAGGCCAAACAGAAAGTAGGTCTGGTCCTTGGCCAGGTCGGCGGGGCGCTTGAGAATCCAGCGGGCTCGCTCAGGATCGTATTCGTTGATCGCGTAATGGCCCGTGGCGATGCGCTCGGCGCCGATCGACCGCGCGGTCTGTAACAACTGGTCGAACTTGAGATGGTTGTTACAAAGAGAGCAGGGAATCGGCGTTCGCCCGGCCAGGTACTCGCTCACAAACGGGCGGACCACATCCTGCTCGAAGCGGTCCTGCTGGTTGACTATGTAATAAGGTATTCCCAGGTGCTCGGCCACGCGGCGCGCGTCGTACACATCGTCAAGCGAGCAGCAGCGCCCGGCCTTGGGTTGCTCGGGGATACCGTGCTTGCCGGCTAGCCGCGTCTGGTCCCAAAGCTGGAGCGTCAAACCGACTACGGTGTCGCCTGAATGGGCGAGGATCGCCGCAACCGTCGAGGAGTCGACCCCTCCGGACATGGCTACGGCGATGGTTGCGTTCTCAGTCATGGGATCTCCAGGGAAGCGGAGCTAGCGTCGTTAGCCCCGCAAACAACGCTAACCGCGCTGACGCCGCACAATCAACTTCTAGTCCATCGTTCCCGCCGCAACCGGCGCAAGCGCGCGCAGATGTTCGACCGCTTGCGGAACGACCTGTAAAACATAATCGATGTCGGCTCCGGTCGCTGTCCTCAACAGACTAAAGCGGAGGCTGGCGCGGGCTCTGGTCTTGTCCAGGCCCATGGCCATCAAAACATGGCTGGGCTCGGTGGCTCCGGAGTGGCAGGCCGAACCGCCTGAGATCGAAACGCCCTTCAGGTCAAGAGCGATCACCAGCGCCTCGCCCTCCAGTTGATCGAACCATATATTGGTTGTGTTGGCCACTCGGGGAACGGGCTCGCCGCTGGAAGAAGCAACCGCAGGTCCTTCGACTCGCTGCGCTCGCTCAGGATGACAGTCCTTTATCAGCCGCTCAGGATGACAGTCCTTTATCAGCCGCTCAGGATGACAGTCCTTTATCAGCCGCTCAGGATGACAGTCAAAATAATGCGCGCCGTTGACGGCGGTGCCGGGAATCTGCAAGATCGCCTCCTCGAGCCAGTTGCGCATCGTGGCCAAGCGGTCAATCGTTCCGTCCGCCAGGCTGTGCATGGCTAGTTCCGCGGCCTTGGCCAGGCCCACGATTCCCGGCACATTCTCAGTGCCCGCGCGCTGGCGCCGCTCGTGGCTGCCGCCCACCAGCAGCGGCTCAAGCGGAGTGCCGCGGCGAACAAACATGGCGCCAACGCCCTTGGGCCCGTGCATCTTGTGGGCGCTGATTGAGCAGAGGTGGCATCCGAAGCGGCGCACGTCAAGTTCGACCTTTCCCGCTCCCTGCACGGCATCAATATGAAAAAAGATGCCGGCGTCACCGGCAATCTTGCCGATCTCCTCCACCGGCTGCAGCACGCCGGTCTCGTTGTTGGCCAACATTACGCTGATCAGCCGGGTCCCAGGCCGCATCGCCCGCCGAATATCCATTGGATTAATGAGCCCGCTCCGCTCGGGCGCAACAAAAGTGGTCTCCACGCCCTTATGAGCGACCCGCCTGGCCGCCTCCAGAATCGCCGAATGCTCGATGGATGTAGTAATAAGGTGGTCCCCTGGCCGCAGCAGGCCGAAGATCGCCGTATTGTCGCCCTCGGTGCCGCCGGAGTTGAAGACCACCTCGGCCTCGTGGCAATTGAAGAACTCGGCCATGGTTTCGCGGGCCCGGTTCACGGCGGTATGCGCCTGCTGCCCGTGAAGGTGGATCGAAGAAGCGTTGCCGAAATGTTCCATCCAATATGGGCGCATGGCCTCCATCACCTCCGGCAACAGAGGAGTGGTGGCGTTGGCGTCCATATAAACCCTGCGCATCCCGGCAGTCACCTTTATCGATTGTAAGGGCAATCGAGATTCAGCGCCCGGCCAGCTATGTTTCGCAGAGGATTCACAGTTCTGGGTTATTCCAACGCAACTCCAGTCTGGTAGATTTCCATTCATGCGGCAGACGCCGCCGGAGGAGAGATTCCATGAACAGAGTTACCCAAATTACTGGGCGCGTGCTTGCTTGTTGTCTGATGGCTGCTGCATCCACGCTGGCTTTTGCCCAAGCGGCTGCGCCTGCAAAGCCTGCCATCGGCGCACTGATTCCCTCCGCACAGGTCTACGGAAAGCTCCTGACCAATCTGGAAAACGAGTTTGTGAGCGCCGCCGAGGCGATGCCGGAGGACAAGTACAACTTTGCGCCCACGGCGGGCGAGTTCAAAGGCGTGCGCAGCTTTGGCGATCAAGTCAAGCACGTGGCCCAGGCCAACGCCTATTTCTTCCACGATCCCAACAAGCCGCTGGTAGACGATCGCGCCGCATACGACAAGCTCAAGACCAAGGCGGAGATCGTGAAAGCGCTGAAAGATTCCTTCGCCCAGGCGCACGCCTATGTCGATTCCATCACTCCGGAAAACGCCTTTGTGAACACGTCGGCGGGCACGCGAGCCGGTCAGGCGGCTTTTGGCATGGCCCATCTGATGGACCACTACGGTCAAATGGTCGTCTATCTGCGCATGAACGGGATCGTGCCCCCGGCCAGCCGAGGCGGAATGTAGTTCTCCCCGCTTGAGCCGCGGGCATTCCGCGACGCCGGCGCCCGCGGCTCTGCCTGGGCTTTGGCACCGGGCTACAATCGGGAGGGAGAAGTACGATGACCCAATTGAGCAGAACGGGCGTTTCCCTCGAAGAAGACTTGTTGAAGGAATTCGATCGGCTCATCGCCAAGCGCGGTTACGCGAACCGATCCGAGGCGTTCCGCGACCTGATCCGGGAGGCGCTTCTTACGGAGACGGTCGAATCGAACAAGCCGGTGGTCGGTACCTTGTCGCTGGTCTACGACCACCACGTTCCCAACCTGGCGTCAAAGCTCACCGATGTGCAACACGCCGCCGGCGCCATGATTCTCGCGGCCACGCATGTTCATCTCGACCATAATTACTGCCTCGAAGTCATCATCATGAAGGGCCGCAGCAAGGAGCTTCAGGCGATCGCCGACGGCATGTTGGCTTTGCGCGGAGTCGAACTGGGCAAGCTGGTCCTGACCAACTCCGGCGCCAACCTCAAGCACGCCACCCACTCGCATCCGCACGAGCACTAAAGCTTCTAGACGTCCCTGCCGCATCGCGGATCGGCGATCTAGATTCAAAACCAAGTTTCGCATGGTTTCGAGAATCGTGTTACGATTCTGAATTGGGTTTTCCCGGCTCGGAATCCCCAACGCGAGCAAATCTCAGCGGGTCTGCGGTGGAGCTGCACGCCCCCAGTCGCAGGCCAAGATCGACTCAATGCGGTTGCACAACCTGAAGGAACCCGATGCGGTCTCTATTACGGACACTGGTTAACGACGAACCGGGCAGCACCAAAGCGAAGATCGTGGCTATTTACGCGTTGCTGCTGGCCTTCAATCTGGGCGCCTGGTGCTGGGCTGTAGCCGCTTTTCATGGCTTTCCAGTGCTTCTGGGTACGGCCTTTCTGGCCTACAGCTTCGGCCTTCGACACGCGGTCGACGCCGATCATATTGCGGCCATCGATAACGTCACGCGCAAACTGATGCAGCAGGGCAAGCGGCCCGTTTCGGTGGGACTGATGTTCTCGCTGGGGCATTCGACGGTGGTGATCGCGGGCTCGCTCCTCATCGCGGCCACTGCGCTTGCACTCCAGCATCGCATCGACGCTGCCAGGCAGATCGGGAGCGTGATCGGCACTTCAGTGTCGGCTCTGTTTCTATTCGCCATTGCGATTGTCAACCTGATCGTTCTTCTCTCGGTTTACCGCAGCTTCGCGCGGGTCAGGCGCGGAGAGCCTTATGTGGACGAAGACTTCGACATGCTGCTTGGCAATCGCGGCTTTCTGTCCCGGCTGTTTCGCCCCATGTTCAACCTGATCCAACGCAGTTGGCACATGTATCCGCTGGGCGTTCTCTTCGGCCTGGGATTCGACACCGCAACCGAGATCGGACTGTTAGGAATCTCCGCCGCCGAGGCTTCAAAAGGCCTTTCGCTCTGGTCGATCCTGGTCTTCCCGGCCCTGTTTGCAGCGGGCATGTCGCTGATCGATTCGACTGACAACATCCTCATGCTGGGGGCCTATGGCTGGGCCTTCGTCAAGCCCATTCGCAAGCTGTACTACAACATCACCATCACATCGGTGTCGGTGGTTGTGGCCCTGGCGGTTGGCGGCATCGAGGCGCTGGGGCTGTTGGCCGGGCAGTTCCATCTGACGGGAAGAGTGTGGGAGCTGATCGGCAAACTCAACGACAATTTTGGTGTGCTCGGCTACTGCATTGTTGCGCTTTTTGCCGTGAGCTGGATCCTATCGATCGCAATCTATAAATGGCGCCGGTTCGACGATCTCGAATTCAGCGCCAGGGATGCCGGCTGAAATTCGGCCGCTCCGTCCCCGGCTCGCTGATCGGTCGTGCCTTCACAAACTGAGCTGGAAGCTGCTATACATCGTGAATCCTGACGCCGAGGCTCTCTTTGTTGCAGGCAGCGAAATCGGAGACTGTTCGTTCTCCACCCGGCGCAGGACCACCCCTGGAGGCCACCATGCCGGAGCATTCCCACGCCCACGACCACGATTCAGTCGCGCACACTCACGAGCACTCCCACGACGACGGGCATCACGATCATACCCATGACGTGCCGCCGCCTGCCGGCACGACCCACTCGCATGAGCACACGCACGACGGCGTTACGCACTCGCACCCCCACGAGCACGATCGCCATCACGACCATGCCCACGAGTAGCGCGTCGGGATTCGGAACCGCTGAACTCTGCCGGCTCGCGCAGAATCCGCAAACCGGAATCAAGGCGGTAACGATCGCCGAACCCAGTAATCGCCGATCGAGTATGCTTATTTTTCCGCTTTCTGCTTTTTACCTCACGGAAATTGCGGCTGACTTCAAAACAGAGCCGATGCGGCCAGCTCAAGCGCCTCGATCGCGGGGCCGCGGCTGCGCGCACTGTTCGCCCGGCAACCGATCTTGACCTCGCCATGCTGCGTCCATGCCTCTGCCTTTAACCGGCGCAGACTGAAATTCCGATTGAGATCGAGGAAAAGCAGGCCGAAATCGAAGCTGCAAAGAAGAATTCTCAGTGAAATTTCAATGCTTAGGAGAATGCCTTCGCAAGCAAGTGTCGCCGGGATTGCGGGAAAACCTGCGAGCGGGCAGCGCTTGGCTCCCCTCGGCCGCCTGGTCTTTGCATGAGTGCACACCGCGCGCCGACCTTGGATTCACCTCGTCAGGCACAGTCTCCGGGGCTTCGTTTCATGCTCGATGGCGGGAATCTGTTCTGCGCACTGAATTGCCTCGTCAGCTTCGCCGAAGTGCGAAGTTGGAGCGCTGGGAAGAACTTCCCGCTTTAATTTGCGTCAGGACGCCGGAGAGAGAATGCGCATCGATGTTGCCAAAAACCGGCTCCAAACGAGGGCGCGACGCCCCTGGAAGCCGAAGAACGGCCGGCACGAATCAAACAGATAATCGGCAAAGTACGTTTCCCGCGAAGATTTTCGTGCAAATTGGAGAATTTCGGTTACAATCGCTTGGTTGCTGCAAAACCATGTATTGCGTAGCGGAATTATCAGGCGCAGGTTGCATGGTGAAGCGGGACGAGAAGCTAAGTTAATCTGAGCGGGATCCGTCAGGGGTCAAATTAGAGTTCG
>Ga0326727_10004706_pt1 | contig 40395 bp, 38 predicted proteins | sample MB2enrmetagenome_FD_207643 | JGI IMG/M metagenome (GOLD analysis project Ga0326727, IMG submission 207643) | Lab enriched peat soil microbial communities from McLean, Ithaca, NY, United States - MB29MY | ecosystem: Environmental > Terrestrial > Soil > Wetlands > Peat | place: USA: New York...
CTACGAACTGAAAGGCAAACCTTTGCTTGCTTACCGGAGACGCCGGCGCAGGAGACAGATATGAGCCAAAATAGATTTCCCCCCGGATGGGACGAAGAGAGAGTTCGGCGCGTCCTCGCGCACTATGAGCAGCAGACGCCGGAAGAAGCGGTGGCCGAGGATGAAGCGGCATTCGGGGAACAGGACGACACCGTAATGAAGGTCCCCCATGACCTTGTTCCTGCCGTCCGCCAACTTATTGCCAAGCATCAGGAATAGTTTGGAGCGAAGGATCTCGGCGGCCTCGGCGATCGCGATGTCCGCAAGGCATTGCGCCGTAGGGGGATCCGTCAGCAGACGGACCGCCCCCTGGTTCCGCATTCACCATGCGGAACGCCGGGTAGGGCAAGCCCGGCATCTCGTGATTGCATTCCCGTTCGAACGGCGCCTGAGGTTGTGTGACCCGCAGGTGGCAACGGCCAATTCGTCTTGGGAATTGACCGTGGGTTCGTCATCGGGAGATAAGCGGGTAGCCCGGAGGTAGGGATAGCGCAAAGGTGGGCGCAGTCTGCCCTCCCTTGCGGCCCTTTTCGGTAAACGACGTTGCGATGGGCGCCGTCGGTCCACCACGTGCTGCTGCCCACCATAACCGCACACGGATCCGGCGCCAAACGCAAGGCCTTTAGACGAGATTAGGGTGGTGAAAAGGCGCGGAGGAACGCAAAGTACGCGTGCCTCCGCGCTACCCTGCGACGGGCGGGAATACGCCAAGACAAATAGTTGCTTCTCCCTAATATTTTACCTTCCAGTTAATTATCTCCCGTGGTAATGGAATGCTGCGTGCTCAGAATTTAGGCGGAGAATTGTGTCGTGGTGAAATTACGCAGTATGGCTAGGGGTCAGGTGCTAGGGCTGGAGGCCAGGGACTGCGGACGAGGGGCTGGCGGCGGGCTCGCAACGCCGGACTCGTTCGGGCCCCCAGGACTTGGTTTATGAGGTTTACCGAAGACCCTAGCCCCCAGCGCCTAGCCCCCGATGCCCCGCCTCTCCATGATGTATTAGAAACAAAAGGAGTTCGTTGTTTAGCGTCAGAATGTCTCAACGCTCTAAATGATTAGGACAAGGAGAGTTAGATTGAAATACGAGATCCGGCGCAAAAAGTTGAGCACGCCTCTCCAAGATGTGTCAGAAAACAGATGGGTTAGTCGTTTAGCGTCAGAATGTCCAAAAGCTCTAAGTCACTTAGAAAATGATAGTTAGATTGAAATACGGGCGGCGCGGAGAACAAGGAGGCGCGGCTCTCCACGATGTAACAGAAACGAAAAGTGTTAGTGATGAACAGCCCGGTACGTTCAAAGAGCTATCTTATTGAAAACAGATAGGTTGTAAAATTGCGGTCGTGCAGGGTCATGGGGGAAAAAAGGGGGTGAAAAATGAGGCATGAGTTGTGCTAACTTATTAAAAACAAATGGAGAAAAAATGTCCATTATTCGCCTCTCCATGATGTTGATGAAAACAAATGATTTATACCCTTCTCTCCATGATGTTGATGAAAATAAAGGAGAAAGGCGCCGGACGCGGGATTGATAAAAAGTGGTATGTAGCCATATTAGCCTACTTACTTTCTTGGGCGCCAAGGTGATCCGTCATGGCCAGGATGGCCGTGCTACGAGGTGTGGCACCGGCAGCCTGCCCAGCTCCCTCGGGGTCCCGCCCGTGACCGTCATGGCCAAGATGCATATGTTGCACGAAAATTGTGGCGGGTTCGAAATGCTGTTGACCCTGCTCGCGTCTGGCTGCCCATTGGCAGGCTTTTTGTGTTATTCTGCCGCGTTCGATTCGGCAGCAAACTTCGCGGCGTGGGGGCCGCCGCTGGCCAAGAAAACGACTCGTGATGTTTCACGCCTGTTCCAACCGTACCGGTTGCGTCTCTGCGTCTTGTGCGCAGCCTACAAATCTTAACTGAATCGCCTTAGTCTTTTTGCGGTTCATAGGGAGACCTGGCATGACTGATTATCGTTATCTTCTTTCCGAAAGAGAGATTCCCAAATCTTGGTACAACGTGGTGCCGGACTTACCGGCGCCCATGCCGCCGCCTTTGCATCCCGGCACGCTCCAACCGGCGGGGCCGCAGGATCTTGCCCCCATCTTCCCCTACGCGCTGATCGAGCAGGAGGTCACGGCGGCGCAGAATATTCCCATCCCTGAACCGGTTCTCGACATCTTGCGCATGTGGCGGCCCACTCCGCTACACCGCGCGTTGCGGCTGGAGAAGGCTCTGGGCACTCCCGCCAAGATCTTTTACAAGAACGAAGGAGTCTCGCCCGCCGGCAGCCACAAGCCCAACACGGCCATTCCTCAGGCGTATTACAACAAGGCCGCCGGTATTAAGCGCTTGACCACGGAAACCGGCGCAGGACAGTGGGGCAGCGCGCTGGCGCTTGGCTGCAACGTGTATGGCATGGAGTGCATGGTCTATATGGTGAAGTGCAGCTTCTATCAGAAGCCGCATCGCCGCACCATGATGGAATGCTGGGGAGCGAAGTGCGTTCCTTCCCCCAGTGACCTGACGCAAGCCGGGCGGAAGATTCTTGCCGAGGACCCCGAAACTCCGGGCAGCCTGGGCATCGCCATCAGCGAAGCGGTGGAAGACGCCGCCACTCATCAGGACACCAACTATTCGCTGGGCAGCGTGCTGAACCACGTGCTGCTGCACCAAACCGTGATCGGGCAGGAAGCCATTGCGCAGATGAAACTCGCCGGAGCTTCGCCCGACATCGTCATCGGCTGTTGCGGCGGCGGGAGCAATTTCGCCGGGCTGGCATTCCCGTTTGTGCCGCAAAAGGCCGCGGGCAAAAACCTTCGTCTGATCGCCGTTGAGCCCGCGGCGTGTCCCACCATGACCAAGGGTATTTACGCTTACGACTTTGGCGATAAAAGCGGCATGACTCCCCTGCTAAAAATGGATACGCTGGGGCACGACTTCATCCCGCCCGGCATCCACGCCGGTGGCCTGCGCTACCACGGCATGGCGCCTCTGGTGAGCCTGCTTCACCGTGAGGGCGTCGTGGAGGCGGTGAGCTACCCGCAATTGCAGTGCTTCGAAGCCGCGCTGACGTTCGCCCGCTCCGAGGGCCTGATCGTGGCGCCGGAAACCTCCCATGCCGTCTGCTGCGTGGTCGACGAAGCGCTAAAGGCCAAGGAAGAGGGCAAAGAGAAAACCATCCTCTTCAACCTGAGCGGTCACGGGCACTTTGATATGGCCGCCTACGAGAAGTATTTTGCAGGTGAGCTTTCCGATTACGAATATCCGGAAGCAAAAATTCGCGAGGCCTTGGCCCATTTGCCCAGGGCTTCGTGATCCGCAGATGACGCAGATTTCACAGAGAGGAAGCTGTCAGCGCGGCTCTGGAATCTGAGTAATCTGTGTAATCTGCGGATTCATGCGTCTTTGCCAAACGCGACCACAAAGTATTCGGCGTAGGTTGTGCCGGTGTTGCGGACTCCGTGTTCGTCGTTCGAGCCCATGAAAGCCACGGAGCCGGGCCCCAATTGCGTTGACTTCCCGCTGATCGTCACCTCGAGGGTTCCTTCCCTGATCAGGAACATCTCCTCGTGCAGGTGGTGATGCGGCGGATGGGGCATTGCCCCGGGCGCGAGCCGGGTCTGGTGGGCTTCCACGTAACAGCCATCGTGGAGATCGCCCGATAATATAGCGCGCGATTGATTCCCGTGGTTCTCTCTTACCGGCAGTTGTTCGTACGGAAACACCTTGCTCGGTAACGCCGTCTTCTGCGCCGCTCCCCCCGGGGATGCGGCAAGCGCGGTTGCGAGCAGGCACAAATCTCTTCGTGAATAGTTCATGGTTCTCCTCCTGTCCTGCACTAATAAGCCTCACCTTTTCGGTGGCCCAACCATGAGCATATTCACTCAGGAGAAAATTACAAGTATAGTTTCATGCTTCCCGCCGGCGGATGGCACGAAGCCCGGGTGAATTCAATGGACTTGGAAAGGAAGGCAACTTCGCTTCGACCCAACCGCGCGGGAAGAGGAGGGTGCCCGTGAATATCTCGAATAACAAGCTCTTGGTCGGAATCGATATTGGCGGCACGAAAACGGCCGTCCTGCTTTCCTCAACCCCGCCGGAAGTCATCGCGCGCAAGCAGTTCGCCACCCGTCCAGCCCAGGGGCCGGAGAGAGCTCTGGAATTAATTAAGTCTGGAATTCGCGAGATGCTGGCTGAGCAAGGCGCTGACGCCACCGCCATTGCGCGGCTGGGGGTCAGTTGTGGAGGCCCGCTGGACCGCGTGCAAGGGATCATCCAATCGCCGCCCAATCTACCCACCTGGGATGATGTGCCGATCAAGGCCATCCTGGAGCGCGAATTCCAAGCGGAATGTTTGATCGAAAATGACGCGAATGCCGGGGCCGTTGCGGAACATCGATTCGGAGCCGGCAAAGGCTGCCAGAACATGGTGTTCCTCACTATGGGCACCGGCCTCGGCGCCGGCATCATCACGGACGGGCGACTCTACCGTGGCACCAACGACCTGGCAGGCGAAGTGGGCCACCTACGCCTGACCCGTACGGGCCCCGTCGGCCACAACAAAAAAGGCTCGGCGGAAGGCTGGGCAAGCGGCGGCGGCATGGCGCAGGTAGCACACCAGGCGGTGGCCGCGGCGCTCAAGAAAAAACGCGCTACTCGCTTGGCGAAATTATATCGATCGGGGGGCCCGATTACCGCGAAGGATATCGGCGTGGCGGCCCGGCAAGGCGACGTGGTCGCGCGGGCCGTTTTGGAAACCACGGGCGAGAAGCTGGGCGAAGTATTGGCGATCCTCGTCGACCTGCTGAATCCCGATCGCATCGTGATCGGCGGTCTGGCCATGCGCCTGGGTGATTTGCTCCTCGAACCCGCTCGACGCGTAATGAGACGTGAGGCGCTGGAATTGCCGGCGCGCACATGCCAGGTCATCCCTGCCGAACTCGGCGAGAGTATCGGCGATGCGGCCGCGCTTTGCATTGCCATGGGAATTTAACGCCCGGGCTGAGCAGCGGCGGAGGGCGCGTGCTGCGCGGCGAGTTGCCGGCAGACATCCACCACGGTATCCGACGCGAGGTCTGGGGCGTGCCAGTTGTAGGTTTTCGGAAGCCAGAGGGCCTTCTGCACATCCTCGGGGGTTTGTCCTTGCTTCAAGCGCATCTCCACCTGGGCCACCAGCCATTCCAGGAATTTGCGGAACTCCACCAAGTCCTTCTTGCTGCCGGGGGCGCCGTGACCGGGAACATAAGTGTCAACGTCCCAGCCCTCGACTTGCCGCAGCACCTCGATCCAGCGGTGAACGTCGCGCGAACCAACTCGCGGAAAATATTGATTGTCGTAGAGCTCACCCAGGAAGAGCGTTTTCGCGGAAGGCAAATACACGACGGCGTCCTCGGGGGAAGTCTCGCCACGCAACAGGCTGGCCATGCGGATTTCCTGGTCGCCCATGTTGAGCGTCATCTTTTCGTCGAAGGTTTGCGTGGAAGGCGTTACGTGGAAGCCCCGCATGCGCGCTTGCAGCCGCCATCCCTCTTGACCGTGCATGCGATCGTAAAGCTCCTGCCGGTACTGGAGCATTTCCGCTTGCGCCGCCCTGGTGGAAATCAACGTAGCTTGTTCATCGGTGAAAACTTCGTTGCCCAACATATGGTCGGCGGCCGAGCTGGTGTTGATGACGTATCGAATGGGGGAATCGGTGCGCCGGCGAATTTCATAGAGCAGGTCGCGAGCGTGCATCGGACTATTGGAGGTGTCTATCACGACCACGCCCTCTTCGGTCACGATGAATCCCGCCGTCGCCGCCCGGGTGAAAAGGGGATCGCATTCCTGATCAATCACGTCGTCAGGAATCCATGCGAAAACTTTGGGTTTGACTTCTTGGACATTGTAAAGCAGCAGGGAGGCAGACAGACGGCGAGGAGAAGGCACAAACCCGAAGGCCGTCAACAAGCAACCCAAGGTAAGGAGAAGTGATCGATTGTCCTTAGATATCCACATAAACTTGCGCTCGCCAGCCTCGTGGAGTTTTTTCCAGCGCGAGTTGATGATAAGTAATGGCCTTGACCAACAGTTTCGCCTGGTGCCGCGACCGCTGGAACTTCTCGCCGCGCGCCAGGGCGCTCAGCGAATTGTCCTGAAGGTCCTGGATCTCAAAATCCCGGAAGAGCCACCCCTCGGCGTCGAACAGAAACAAAAGCTCACTCAGCCAATTCACCAAAACGCTCTCGGGGTCAGGACCCTGCACCCGCACGGATACCTCCTCGCGAGGATCGATCGTATCCAATTCTACAATCAAGTAATTCAATGCGCGAGCGGCATTAACAAAGGCTTCCTCGCGGGTCGATCCGAACGCTTCGAAGCCCACATCGGCCGTGTGTTCCAAAATTCGAAACTGTGGCATAGCAGCGTTCCCGGCCCTCAAATCTTCTTTGCGCAATTTACCCAAAATCGAGGTCAGGTCGAAGCGCCCCCTCATCATACTGAAGAGATGGCCGCTTGGATAGACCATGGGCACATTCGGACCTTATGCGGCGGGAGATGCCCGACCCGCCGAGAAAGGGCTGGAATCAATTCACCCAATGAATTGAAAAGACACCCACCCGCACCAAACTGCGCCCGGCAGTCGCGCTTGCCTTTTTGTGGCACGTCAAGTAGTATGACGACAACTTCTGGGTTTTCTATGTCATCAGACGATTCGATAAAGGTAGATGTGTGGCTGACCGTGGGTTTCGGCGCGGGCCTGTACTACTTCTTCAAAGGCTTTCGGGTTTTTCGCGAGTACCGAGTGTTGATGGACACTCCCGAAATCCCCATTCGCAGCGTCGCCATGGGCCTGGTGGACATCCACGGCAAGGCCACGGTAACACCGCCCATACCCAGTCCTGTCAGCCAAACCCCCTGCTATTTCTATACGGTGGATATCGAGCATTGGGTTACTGATAAGAACGGCGGTCACTGGAGTCACCTCGTTACCGATGCCGACGGACCAAAATTCTATATCGCGGACGCCACCGGCAAGGTACTGGTGGACGCGCATCAGGCGGAATTCGATTTGCTCCAAACCGCCAGGGTTGAAACTCGAGGAACCTTCGGGTCGGGCTTGGGGCTTCTGCGCCTGGGCATCGGCGATTCCACAAGGCCGGGAACACGCCCCGACCTGGCGTCCTACGTTTCCGACGCGATCGCGCGCCGGAAAGGCCCCGGCATTTTTGGGTCGGGGAGTGGACTGGGGCAGCGTTACCGGCTGACTGAACATTTGGTTATCCCCGAGCACTGGTATGACATCACGGGAACCTGTGTGGAGAATCCCACACCTGAGGACGAACATGACCGCAACATGATCGTGAAGGGAACGAACGAGCCGACCTTTCTGATCACCTGGCGAAGTGAGAAGGAAATCAGACGGACGCTGCGCAATCGCGCGGCCCAGTATATTTTCGGCGGCGCGTTACTGGCCGTGGCTTGCTTGGGCATCTTCCTGGCAAAACACGGATGGTTGTTCTAAAACCAAAGGAGAAACTATTCGATGGGCATAAGCATTTTGGTGGGACTGGTCGTGATCCTCTTCGTGGTGGGGATCTTCGCTTACCTCATCACCATTTACAACAGCTTGGTGCGTTTGAAGAACGATATCGACAAGGCCTGGGCGAATATCGACGTGCTGCTGAAACAGCGGCACGACGAGCTGCCCAAGTTGATCGAGACCTGCAAAGGCTACATGCAGTATGAACAGAAAACCTTTCAGCTCATCACCGAGGCGCGGACCGCCTTCATGAAAGCCAGTTCCGTGAGTGAGAAAGCTCAGGCTGACAACATGATTTCCGGCGCGCTCAAGAGCTTGTTCGCCGTGTCGGAGAACTATCCCGACCTGAAGGCTAACAACAATTTCATGCAACTCCAGAAACGCATCTCGGAGTTGGAAGAAAAAATTGCCGACCGGCGCGAGTTCTTCAACGACGACGTCAACACCTTCAACATTCGCATTCAGCAATTTCCCGATGTCCTGATCGCCGGGATGATGCACCTGCAACATCACGACCTGTTCAAAGTGGCGGAGGAAGATCGCCAGGACGTCGATGTGAAGATGACGTAAACCCTTGGGGGCGGGACGTGCAACCACTTTTCCGCCCCGTGCGCTTTCATCCGAAAGGAGCTGGACATGGTTGTCGCGGGTGTGGGCATCGCCGTATTGGTCGTCGTGGTGATCATCGTCATTGGGCTGATCATGTATTTCGTCGGCATTTACAACCGTTTGGTTACGCTGAAGAATGACATCGACCGTTCGTTCTCCAATATTGACGTGCTGCTTAAACAGCGGCACGACGAGCTGCCCAAGCTCATTGATACCTGCAAGGGCTATATGCAATACGAGCAAAAGACCTTGCAAGCCGTGACGGAAGCGCGCACCGCCTACCTGCGCGCCACCACTCCCGCCGAGAAGACGCAGGCCGATGGCATGGTCAGCGGCGCGCTCAAGACCTTGTTTGCGGTGGCCGAAAAATATCCGGACCTGAAGGCCGATACGAACTTCATGCAACTGCAAGGCCGCATCACGGAACTCGAAGAAAAGATCGCCGGGCAGCGCAGCCGCTTCAATGACGACGTGAACGTATTCAATATCCGCATAGCCCAAATTCCCGCCAACTTTGTGGCCGGCTTCATGGGGCTGCAACCCCACGCGCTCTTCCAAGCCGCGGAGGCTGATCGCGAGGATGTGAAAATAAGCTTCACGTAGAAGTTATTCCCGGCGTGATGATTTGTGGCTTCCGAGGACGCAGGCAACGGAATGATCGGGGCTGGGAACAAAAAGGCCCGCTTGGGGGAGCGGGCCTGGGGAAAGGAGGAAAGCTAGATCTGGTTCATTGCTTATCTCTTCTTTTTCTTTGCCTTCTTTGCTGCCATTTTTCCCCTCCTTTGCTGTAGTCATGGAGTCTGGCTGTGGGACCACAATTTGTGGCCAGATACTCCATTACCACAATATGTAGTAGGCTTCAGCTTTTTTGTCAAGAAGAATATTACGGAAAAAAGCTTTTGCCTCTGACTCGCGGAAATCTGCCCTCGATTCAGTGCCAGTGTTCGGTCCGCGAGAATGAGCAAGGACTTCGACAAGGCACCCCAATTTTCTGGCGCTTGACATTTTCAAAATTTGGTTTAGAGTGTAACCAGGAAAAGTAGCGGTTTCGCCGCGTGATCGACCCAGAGGGATGGCGGCGTTTTAAGCTGCACCGCGCAGTTCGAAACGTTCCAATCTTTTTCCGAGGGCCCATCCTGCGGCCTGCCTAAATACCCGATCGGTCTGCCTCCACGCCCGAGGAAGTGGGCGCGAATGAAGGAGGTTGCCATGTTCCAAATGGTTAACGAAAGTCATGCGGAGCCCGCGGACCGCAAGATGCTTCTTTACAAGGTCGGCATGTTTATTGTGGCGATTGCTGCCGTCGGTGGCGTGATATTTCTTTGCGTGCGGGCCCTAAGCTAAGGGTCCGTCAATAAATGGGTGTGTCAACTTGGGATTCGCCGGGGGCAACAATGCGGTGAACCCATTGCCGATGAAATTCACCCGCCGCGCAAAGCGGATTCGGTCTACTAGTTTGCTGGAAACTTTGGTCCCGACCCGGCACGAAGGGGTCTCCCGTTGACTCTTGACGCGCAGGCCCGCCTGCGTCGTGGCTGCTTCCGCCCGTCGGAAGCTGATTTTGTGACTGACCCAAGGCTTGCCTCGGGCATGCGGGCGTGAGGTTAACAGCCAACGCTCCCTCCTGTTCCACTTGTTATATTTCTTTACTTGACAAGCCAAGATCACCCGATGAATCGCCGCCCCTCCGGCGGCTCGCTGAGAACAACTCGGCTGGGTGAGAAATCCGCGCGAGGAGGGGCTACACTGATTTGTCAATCCTCCCTGAAGGAATCACGCCCCACACAGCGACAACTTCAACTCGACGATTAGGGTGATCGTCGCCCTGCAAGTTGCGGAGGAAGAAAGTTTCGAACTTCGATTAGTAGAGAATATCCAACGTGCCATCAAAGAAGCGGTGCTGGTTGCCAACGAAATGGCCGAAGTACGGCGAGGAGGTATTGTCGAAAACATCGCGGGGGTTGGTGTGGTTCGACAAATTGAAAATCGTAAGAGAGCCACGCATCAAGCGCTTCTTGATCAAGGGAAATGGGAGGTGGAATTCTTTGCTCAATTTCATATCGAGCGAGAAAAACTGCGGGAAACGTTTGGTGTTAGGCAGGCCAATGTAATCCTCCTGTTCGTCCACCAGGGCGAAAGGAAATCCGGAATGGTAATCAACCACGGGGCCGGCTTCAATTCCCCACAGGTGGGTTTTAAATCGTCCCCAGCTCACAATGCGATTCGGAACGTCAGACGCCAAGTTGCTGTATACGTCAGGACGAATGACCGGTTGCTCAAAAGGCGTAAACAACTGTGTCAGAGTGTTCAAATCGCCGCGCGCCTTGCTGTACACGTAGGAGACGTTCCAATCAGTGAGTTTAGTGAGACGAAAATGCACGGTGGATTCCAGTTCATCGTAGCGTGACGCACCGTGGGGAGTCAGCAGCATGGCAGGGCCTGTGGCCAGATCGGTGACCGGATCGACAATAAATTGATCGTAGGCGTGGCTGGAAATATAGCTAAACCTCAGCATCACTCGGGGAGTCAGCTCCCGGTCCGCTTCCAAGCTCCAGGTCCAATTGTAGGGCACATTGCCGGGGAAGGTTGGCGAGGCCACCAGCACCCCTTGGGGATTGAGGTCCCCATAGACATTCGCGTAAGTAACCGGTGGTCCCAAGAGATTTCCCAGGTTATCAAAGGAGCTCACCTGGCGAACCTGGTTCATCGTAAAGTTGCCGGCAAGCAAAGGAATATGACCGTAGAAGCGGCCCAATCCGCCACGAAAAACCGTCTTGCCATCTTTGCCCGGTGAGTAGGCGACACCCAGGCGGGGCGCCAGGTTTGCCGAGCTGCCCAGAGTCTGCCCGGTGTAACGCAAACCGAGATCGAGAGAAATCCGGTCGTTGGGCACCCAGTGATCGGCCACAAAGAGGGATCCTTCAAAGTCTCGTGCCGCCAGCATGCCCGGTCCCAAGAAATTTATCTGCTCGACGACTGACCCGTCTGTCGCCAGTAGGCTCACGGGGCGCGATTGACTGCTGCCGTGATAATTGCGGTTTAGAAAACCCACCCCCAGCGTCCATTCATGCTTTCCCCACCATTGCAGTCGGGGGAGTTTATACGTCTCGGAGAAGTGCTCCTGCTCGCTCCCGCGCTGGTAAGCATTAAAGAAGTTCCCGCCCCAGCCGTTGGGCGTAACCAGCATGTTGGCCCCGCCCTCACCGTGACCCCAACTGTAAAACTGCATGCCGTCAACGACCGTAGTGAAAATGCCGCCGCCGGTGGTTACGAATTGATCCGTCAGGGCGATCTGAAAACCGTGCTGGCCATAATCGGAGGAGGCGGCCAAGGGGACCAGGGAGTTGATATTGGCAAATTGGCGGCGCAGGGGGAAAACATTCGCCGTAATCGTCGCCAAATGATGGGAGGAAAAAATGTAATGGAAGTCAGTGAAGGAATTGAAATCGTGGGTCCAAATCTCGTTGTGCGGCCAAGCGAGTCCCCGCACCGGCTGTTTGTCGATGTCGTATCCCAGAGCTTCGGAGAAACTTAATCGATTGGTGAATAACGGGCCGGTCATATAAAGCCGGGGATTGAAATCCGCGATTCCTACCAGCGAACCATTCTTAATGCGAGGGTTGGGAGGGATGTTTTGCGCCTCAAACTCCCACTTGTCGGCCGGCGGTCGGGTGTGAATGGTCGTGAGTCCACCTGTGAAGCCACCATACTGCGCATCGTACGAATTTTTGTAAACCTGTAGGGAATCGATAGCGGCAACAGGAACGTCAATGGCCAGGTTCCCGGTTACCGGGTCCGAGGACTCCGCAGAGTTTACGAGCAATTGACTCTGGCTCTCCGGAACACCCTTGATGTTGATCTCCCCGTCCGGCGTCCGGATTACGCCTGGCAGATCGGGCAGTGCCACTTTGAACTTTTGTTCGACGAGCGGCAGGTCGGCTATTTGCGCGTTGCCCAATTTGGCGGAGGGCGCCGCCTGCTCTGTGGAAACCGTGGCGGCCTGCTCCCGGACTTCTACAGTCTGGTGCAGTACCACCTCTGGCGGCAGAACTATTTGGAACTCCGGAGGGGGAACGTCCGTCACTTCCAGTACGCGCTTTAGGGGTACGTGGCCCGTGGCGGCGCAAAGCAAGGAGTACTCGCCGGGTTGTAAGCCCAAGAACTCAAACTGGCCTTTGTGATCGGTCGTTGCGGTGAGGCCACCGACAGGAAGCAGCCGGCTCGTTAGGGTGCAAAGGGCTTCAGGAATGGGCACGTTCTTTTCGTCAATGACTTCGCCGCGAACCGCCTGCATCGAAGGCAAGGCGCGCGCGAAGCATAGCCCTGCCAGAAGGAGCCCTGCTCCCGAAAGAAGAATCGTTGCACGCCAACGGAGCCGCTGGATACACATGGTGCTTCCGACATCGGAGTCTCTCCCCGTGAGGGTGGAACTCCGCATGTCTCCCTACAATCTACGCCTTCAAGCCGCTTCTCTTAAGATCTTCGATACTGATTGGCCGGTTCCCTCGGCCCTATTTTTTGAGGCGGTGGTGATTGCATACCCCCAACCAGGGTCCGTGCAAAATCCCGCACGCCCGGGACAATCCTTTTGTCTCGTGCACCTTGGGTTCCAAGAACCGGCGGCAAACCGAGGCCGTTTCACTTTCTTCGGATGGGCATGCGTTTGTCACCCCTAAAACCGTACGTTTACCCCGCGGAACTGCCCGAGAAGTAATCGCGGGCAGGTACCTTGAGGAAGGGGCAAGCTAACTCCCAGACGCATGCCGTTCCCGGCGCTCGCCCACGTGGATTTTCAACGTTCCCACTGGCCCCAACACTTCGTAGCACAGTGGATAGATGCGAGGTTTCGACCGGCTTCGTTCCCGCGATGCTTAGGTTCGGGACGCAAGGCTCCCCCTCACGCCCAGCACTGCGGGAAAAATATAACCACGGGCCCTTTTAGTCTAATCCCCTAACAAATCCTTTACAACTAAATTTTTGACTCTTCGGCCAATTTGCCTGGGAAGCCAATGTGCCTCCGCCCTCTAGTTCCGATTGTGCGGGGCCGATGGAGTTTAAATATCCATTCCTCAATAACTTATGAGATTCTTGCAATCTTTTTACCTAAACCCCCTGGATATCCGCTTCTTAACATTGGCACGCGGCGCCCATATCTTGAGCGAGATCCTGAAACTAATCGCGCCTTGAGGTCCAGGCAATGCTCTATACTTGCTGTCCCCGGCGAACCGCCGCCTCCTTCCAGTTTCCCCGGCACGTAAAGAAACAACCAGGTCATTGCTGGAAAATTGAAAAGAGCCATTATACTGTGCGCTTCTCCGCGCCTCCCCAGGGAAGCCCTAGGCGTGGCAGTTTGGCTCTCCTCTGGCAATTCCCGGCGTGGCGGGCTAGAATCCCTTTCGAGGGCATGCCAAATGTCTGAAACCCATTCTGAGATTCCTTCCGCGGCAGCCACTTCGGCCAGTGTTCGGATCATCGCCATTGCGGTTCTTTTTGGCTGCATCTACTACGCCAGTTCGGTGGTGATCACTTTGATCTGCTCCATCCTGATTGCGTCGGTCCTGGACCCAGGAGTCAGACTGATGGAGACTTATCGCCTTCCGCGCTGGTTGGCCTCGCTCATCATGGTGCTTCTGATGCTGGCCATTGCGTACCTGCTCATTTACGCAATCTACGATCGCGCGCAGGCCTTTTATGAGGCCATGCCCAAGCTGATCGAGAGGCTGAAACAAATCACTGCGCACATCCAGGTGACGGCGCACAACATCCAGCAGAGCACGCAGACCATTATGCCGGCTTCCCCTGAGGCAAACATGCCGACTGTGCGGTTGCAGCAGGAATCCCCCTGGGCGCAATTCCTGTTGCGGGGCATCGGATCGGTTTACGCCTTTATCGTTACCGTGATGTTTATTCCTTTCTTGGTTTTCTTCATGCTGACTTCGAAGAACCAGTTGTGGGCGGCGTCGTTGAACCTATTTCCCGTCCAGCGGCGCCAGCAGGCGGAAGATGTGATTCAAGCCATTGCCCGAATGTTACGTCAATTTGTGGTGGGGAACTTATTCGTCGGGCTCATTTCCGCCTGCATCATTACCCCCGTCTTCGCCATCATCCATTTACAATACGCCTTGTTGATGGGACCACTAGCTGCGCTTCTTAGCCTGGTTCCCTATATCGGCGTGGCGCTGGGAATTCTTCCTCCTTTACTTGTGGGGCTGATGCAATACGACACCACGAGCCCCTTCGTGATCATCGGGGTCACCGTTGCGGTAGTTCATTTCGTGGCCGTCAACGTCCTCACGCCCAAGCTCGTGGGCCAGCGCGTCAACCTGAATGCTCTCTCCGTGACCATTGCCATGATGTTCTGGGCCTGGCTGTGGGGAGGGTTCGGCTTGATTCTGGCGGTGCCCATCACGGCTGCCATCAAGGCCGTATGCGATAACGTTGAGGCCCTCAAACCTTACGGCGCCTGGATGGGCGAAGGCTGAGGCGTCTAAGAAGAAGTCAAAAGCCTGAGGTCGAAAGGCAAAGGCTGAAAGCAACGCTGCGCCCCAGCGGTGGGGGAAGGCTCTGAACCTCGACGCTACTCTCCTGGCATTGCGCGCAAGCTGTGGACCAACTCCTCGACCGAATCACAGTCCTGAAAGATCCGAATTCCGGCGATCCCTGCCGCGCCGTTCTGGCGGCATAGGGGGACGCGATCGATGGTGATTCCGCCCAGCGCGAAAACTGGGATCGAAATCTGGAAGGTCACTTCGCGGAGCTTGACGAGTCCGAGCGGCGGGCCATAGGGAAGCTTGGAGGGAGTTGCGAAAATGGGTCCCAGCAGGATGTAATCCGCGCCCGCCGCTTGCGCCGCCAGCGCTTCCTCAAGGGAGTGGCAAGAAACTCCCGCGATGAATTCACGCGGCGTCAGTCTTCGTACCAAATCCACCGGCATCGAGCGCGTGCCCAAATGCACGCCGTGGGCTTTGGCCGCCAGCGCCACGTCCAAGCGATCGTTCACCATCACGAAGGAATGTCCTTGTCCGCGGGCGCGCGCAACGGCAGCTTCCGTTAAGGCCAGTAAGCTGCGGGCAGGCAAGTCCTTCTCCCGAATCTGCACCCAATCCACGCCCGCGGCGATGGCTCCCGCCACACAGGTATCAAGAGTGCGGGATTTGATTTGCTTGCGGTCGGTTATGTAGTAGAGCTGAAACTTGCCTGGCATTCCTGACCTGCCCATCTAGGACTGAAACCTTTCACCGCGGAGAGGCTTTCACCGATGTGGACGGGAACTCACGAAGCCCAATTCGCGACGGAAGCGCCACAACTCAAAGAAGGCCAACCAGACATCCGCCAGCCCGAGGCCGGAGACCGCCCCCCGCAGGAAATAGTTGTGCGCGATGCTCGCAAACCAAGGGTAATGACCAACAAAATAATTCTTGGTCCAGAGCGAAATCCAGGGAAAGACAAACAGAAACACGCCAATTTCAAAGCAGAACACGATGTATATGATCGTCAGAAGTCGATTCATTGGTTTGATCGATCCGGGAATTCGGTCTCAGGCAAGACGATAGGGGTCACCCCCGCGGCAGCGGGTGATATGTTTTTCAGACCTTTTGCTGGAGCTCGCGGATCTTGTCCGCCACATCGCGGAAGTCGATGTTCTGGCTATAGACCTCGGCAAATCTCTCCAAGGCATGGCGGGAATCGCCGGCTTGCTCGTACGCCACGCCCAGATCATATTGCAGGGCCATGAGCGCCTCTTCGTCGAGGCCGGGAATTTCCAGCGCACGCATGTACCACTTGACGGCAATCGCGGGCATCTTCTTTTCCATGAAACAAATGGCCAGCAGACTGCACGCCTGGAGGAAGTTCGGGGGAAATTCCCCTTTCCCCGCACCTTTCACTACCTTTTGAAACTCTCCAATGGCTTCCTCCAACAGCCCCATTTCGCGGAAAGCCACACCCAAATTGTAATGCGTCTCGCGATCGTCCATGTCGGCTGCGGCACCGGGCTCTTCCATCTCCGCCAGCAAACCGCTGAGTTGCGACGCGCCTTGAGCAGGGCCGGCGGGAGGAGGGGCCGCTGCCATCGGTGAGGTGGCAGGCGTTGCGGGGGAAGCCTCTGCGGGTGCCGTCAATCCGTCGAGTGATGAAGCCAAATCCCCGGCAAGGTCGCCCAGCATGTCCACAGCACCACTCTCGGCGGCGACCGGTTCTTCAACCACGAGTTCATGCGCAGGCGGTGGGGCCTCCGGCTCCTTCACGGGAGGTGGAACCCCGACATCCATGGCGGGCTCAGGCGGGGGGGTAGCAGCATAACTAGTGGGAAGCTCCCATTCTTCAGCCGCGACCTCCGCCGCCACCGGCGCGGGCTCTGGTGGAGACGTAGCCTCCGGGTTTGCTTGCTCAACGACCATAGGCTGTTCCGCAAGGCGCACTTCGCCAGCAAGCTCAAATTCCGCCGATGGTTCTGTAGCGGCTGCTTCATCTGCTTGAGCAACTTGCGCCGGTGCTTCCGTGGCAGGTGCTTCAGCGGTTTGCTCATCCAGCCGTCGGCGGAGTTCTGCCACGAACGGGCTGCCCGGATATTTCTCTTCCAGCACGGCCACAGCTTGCCGAGCCTCATCGATAAAACCGTTTTCAAGGTAGAAATCAACTTCGATCCTGCTTTCTTCCAGCTCAGCAGGTATCAATTCTTCGACGGGCGCACGTGACGGCTCAGGAACCTTGGCGGTTGCTTCGACTTGCGGTCCCACCACCTCCTCCACCATCGGTGGCGGAGCAGCTTTCTCCGCAAGAGCCGGAATTTCTACCGGCGCTGGAATCTCCGCCGGGGGTGGAGCAACCGGTTCAGGGACAGAGGGGGCAGGGGCTTGCAAACCAAACGCCGCCATACTCTCCAGGTCACCGGAGAGATCCAACTCCATTTTCTGTTCGGCCGGCGCCGGAGGCGGGGGTGGCGCAGCCGGAGGTTCGCTCGGAGTCTCGGGAGGCGTGAGATCGAAAGAAACTGGTTCCGGCGGTGGTGTTGCTGCCGGCGCAACAGGTTCCTCCGGAGCGATCACGGGAATCGGAAACTCCGTGATTCCCGCTGCCGGCTTTTCAGGGGCGGCGGGCGGAGGCGGCACGGCCTCTTCTACTTTCTTGATGGGGGACGGCGGAGGCAGCGGAATCTCCGGCATGGCGCCCTTTGCCGACGCCAGGGCCTGATATTTGCTCGCCGTCTCGAGATCACCACGCTCAGTGAATATTCGAGCTAACTGCGTGGCGGCCACCGCCCCTCGCTCTGGAAAGCCTTTGCGGGAGATTTCCAAGATGCGCCGGTGAACGTCGACTTGGTCGGGATAAATCTGCAAAACCTTTTCCAACTCGGCGATCGCCTTTTCGGTCAGGTTGTAACGCGCAAACAGGTCACTGTTCTCGAGGGCGTCTTTCACCATCGCTTCCTGGTTAGCATCAGCGGCCACCGGCGCCGGGGGCGGCTCCTCTTCCACCGCCAGCGCTCTCTCCTGGGCGGAGAATTCTACGGGTTTGGCCTCCGTGCCCAGCTTTTGGTGAATCGAATTCAGAAGAAAGTGGTAATGCTCATTCTCGGGTTCGCGCTCAGTTAGCTTCAGGTAGGCCGCTTTGGCTTTCTCCAAATCGCCAGCCTGTTCATGGGCGCGGCCCAGCGCTTCCAGGACTTCCGGCAAAGTCAATTCATCTGCGGTCCGTTCGCAAACCCGATGCATCAACTCCAGGGTGGGAATGTGCTTGGGGGCCTTGTTCCAAATCCGGCGGAGAGCTTCCAGCAGAGGGCCGGCATTGTTCTGACTGATCAGCGGCTCCGCCACGCTCTCGAGCATGTGATACGCCTCGTCAAGGTCTCCTTTTTCCACCAAAAGCGCAGAAACGTTGGAGACCGGAGCGAAGTCCGCGGGATTTCCATGGAATGCCTCCAGCACCAGCTTTTCTGCCTCAGAAAGTTTTTGGGCGCCAAGATAAGCGTCCAGCAATAGCCGCTTCCCCGCGGGATCCGATTGCAACTCCGGCGAGGCATTGATGATTCTCTCGGCCTCCCCCGGATGCTTGCAGGCGAGGGCCACGCGAGCTAACAGCATCTGGACCTTAGAATTCTTCGGGTCCAGTTCCGCGGCTTTATTCAAGGGGGCTTCGGCCGCCGCTTGGTCGTCGCGGTGGAGCAAGATCTCGGCCGTTTCCAGATAAGCCTGGGCAGCATCTTCCCGTTTGCCCGACTGCTCGCATTCCGCCGCCAAGCGGTTGCGAAAGTTGATGTTCTCGGGGTCGAGCTGCACCATCTTGCGGAGAACCTCCAGAGCGCGTTCAGTCTGATTGCGTTTCTTGAAGAATTCCGTCGCCTGGAGATACTGTTCCCGAGCCTCCCGGCTCAAGCCCTGGAGCTGATACAACTCCGCCAACTTCAGGAGAGTGTCCACGGAGTTGGGCTCAACCTTGGAGATCTTCTTATAGATGGCAATGGCTTTAACGTTGAAACCTTCGCGGACATAAGCTTCCGCCAGCTTCTGGAATTGTCTTAATCCCTCGGTAGTGTTCCGATCGCGGATATAGAGATCGCCAACGGTATTGAGCAGAGACACGTCGGAGGGGTCATTTTCAAGGATTTCCTGATATTGCTTGATGGCTTGAGAAATCTTGCCTTGAGCTACTAACTTCTCAGCCTCTTGCAGCGCTTTGGCCTTGTGGAAAGCCATCTATAGGCTCCAACTGCCCCTCAATGGTGTGGACTATCCGCTAAACGTAACACACGCCCCTCTCCAAGTCAACGGAATGAGGGGCACTTCTTTGCCTCCAACCTAATTGATTAAACCATGACAGCACTTGAGGTTGGCAAAAATTGTGAACTTTCCTGTCCCAGGAGAAAAAGGGGGGTGCCACTGTGCCTAGCCGGCCCTGCCCGCCTGGGTGCGGGCTCTGACCGGCACAGGGGCGAGAACTTCCTCTCCCAATTCTTGGCACTGTTAGTACTCCGAAGCTGGCCGCTCTAGGCAGGCTTGGGAGCCGGGGGCGGTAATGCCCGCGCCTTCACCTCCGACTGAAAATTCACCTTTCGGTGGGTGCCGTCACAAAAGGGCTTGTTCTCCGAATGCCCACAGCGGCAAAGACTGATCACGGTCCGGCCGGAAAGATCAAAAGTGCTCCCTGTCGAGTCGCAGATCGTGAATTCGCCTTCCACCCGGATCGAACCGTTGTTGTTGATGGTGATTTTCGCCAAACAATCCTCCTGTCTTGAATAAACTCAACGATGATCTTAAGAAAACCCTTCGGGCTGCAGGTTGCATGATATCAGCATTGCCCCGCAGCAAAGCCCTGGCGTTAGGGCTTCTATAGTCCTTCTTGCTTCTCCAGCGCAGCCTCCGAGGCAGGGAGGATGGCCACGGGCCAATCTCCTGCGTGTCGCAAACATGCCTTCGTAATCGGATCGCCGGTTACCTCTAACTGTGCTTGGCGCCGGTGTAGGCCAAAGGGTTTGACCAGCACCAAAATCAAAATTCCAAAAAAGACCAAGGAGATTGCTCCATGCAAGGCCATACATTCACGTCGACTTAATTCGATTTTCCCCTCCTGAAACTCCCTCACTCGAAACGTGACCCGCAAATCAAGCGCCACCAATATGATCACCAAGAGCAGCTTGGCATGCAACCAGTGTTCCCGGAGGTAGTTGGGATCCAGGGACAGCAGGATAGTCCCTGTGATTACCATGAGGGCTGCTCCGGGGTGCGCCAGCCCCTTCAAGAGTTTCGATTCCAGGCGCCCCAAGGTGGCGCGTGTCTCAGGAGAAGTTTCTTCCGTGTGAATCGCCAGGACCTGAGTGACTACCAGAAGACTTCCCAGCCAGAAAACCAAACCAATAATGTGAAAAACCAGCGTCCAGGCTACCATGTCACCTCAAAAAGAGCAGTGGTTGGTGGCTAGTGGCTAGATGCGCCACGCCGTTAACCACAGACCACTGACTACTAACCAGTGTTCCTTTGTTAGTTGCTAGCCACCAGCCACTACCCACTGGCCACTGCTCTTGTGTTGACGCCCCCGCCTCCATCTGGGAGAATGTTTTAAGACTCAGAGCGAGGAGAACCAACTTGGCCGAGTATTACATTCCCGTGGGGGAAGTCGTCAAGAGCGAGCCCAAATCCATTGGCATTGAAACTCCGCGCAAGAAGCGTCCCAAGGAACTCGCGGTCATCACCGAATGCTGCACGGGGTGCTCCGGCTCGCCGGCCTGCGTTCCTTATTGCCCGGTGGCCGACTGCATGTACTGGGTCCCCGATGAGGACCATCCCCCTTTCGGCCGGATCGAAGTCGACCCGGCACTCTGCATCGGCTGCAAGAAGTGTACCAGCAAAGGGCCTGACGGCAGCTTTCTGGATGGCTGCCCTTGGGACGCCATCGAGATGGTGCCGACGGAAGAAGTCGAGGCTCGTCTCGGAATCAAGTTCTCGGTTTAACGCCTCGCACGCCACTCAACTCTTACCTTTTGCCGACCGCTGCCGGATGGCGCGGGCAGTAGCTTCGGCTTGCTGGCGTACCCGTTCCGACATGTTGGATGCCCCGCGGTCGAAACGCTCCACGTCGTCGAGGTCCTGCGGTTGGCCCACCAAATAGAGAGCGCGCAAAGCCTCTATCACTTGGCCTTCGTCCGGATCGATGACCGCTACCTCGTCACCCGCGGTCGCGGTCGCGCCATTTTTGATGAGCAACCGTGCGATTGTCCCACCCACAGGAGACAGAACGTCCCGCTGCTGGTCACTCCCCGCCGGGTGAAGGCGGGCAATGATACTACCATTGCGAACGGCATCTTGCTCCTTAATGCGGAATTTAATTGTGCCCGAGTCTGGGGCGGTCAGGGTGAAGGGTTGCAACATGGATCGCAATTGCGGCTCCGCTACCCCGTCGTCAAATCGCGCCAGCCCCAACGCCGCGTTCCGGCGCACCATGGGCACAGAATCATCGATCAGCTTGCGTAACGCCTGGTGAAATTCCTCAGAGTGATTGTCCTGCCCCATCGTCCAGGCCGCTTCCAAGCGTAGTTGTGGTTCCTGATTCTGGGCCAAGGCCAGCAATTGCGGATACCAACGCTTGGCGGTCGGGTCACCCCTTGCGATGCGATCAGAAAGCTGCGCCAGCGCGTGCTGCGTCTTGTGGGGCACGGATGTGTCGGCCAGATCCTGTGTCATCTCCCGGTCGGAGAGCCGCCGCCCAAACCAGGTTTGATACCAAAAAAGGAAAGTGATCAAAACCAGGAGGATGGGAACTATTACAATTACCGTGTTGCGCGGGGAGCCCAACGCCCCACTTCCGGCGGCCTGCGAAGACATGTCCGGCGCGGGCGCAGCCTCAATCTCCTGCGGTCTTGACTTCGATGGCAAATTGCTTCTCCGCATACCATTATAAGAGAAAGGACGCTGGGCAGCTAAGAAACCCCTTGGATGTGGCATGCCGGCGAGCTAAGGGGAGATGCGGGCATCCGTCGGCTGGCCGCGCGCGATCACCCGGATAGTTCCCGTCAGCCCCGACGGCATCGGCTGTACCAAACTGGTCCCTTGGTCGACGAACCTTTCGCCATAGCGCGCGGTTAGCTCCGCCCGATTCGGCAAGGGGCTGCCTGCCATTTCGTTAACCGCGGTATTACCCACCACAATTCGCAGCTCGTTTTCGCCGGGGCGGAGAAAGGAGGTTACGTCCAATGCGTAGGGCGGATGCCATATCGTGCCTACGCGCTGGCCGTTGACGTAGACTTCCGCCGCCTCGCGCACCGGGCCATCAAGCCATGCCTGGATGTGGGCCCTCCCCGGAATCGGAAGGGGAGTTCCCTCACCGAGGTTCAACTCCGCACGGACACCGCCCTGTAGAAAGTCTGCCGGGGGAACAAATTTCTTCTGGTACGTCGCGTGCCCGGAGAAAAACTGCAAGCCTTCAACTTCCGTCCAGGAACGCAATGTATCCATGGAGATATCCCGTCCTGCACCTTCGAAAGAAACTTGCCATCCGCGACTGATGTCCAAGGGCTCCGGCAGGTGCGCCTGCACTGGGGCTAGCAACCTCGGTGCTTCCCGGCCGCTAAAAACCACGAGCCGCGAACCGTATGGCTCAATGTCAAGTTTCAGGACGGAACCGCCCTCTGAGCCGGGCAGCGTTTCCGCTGTGGTCACCTCGGCTGTGAAGAGGTTCCACCACTCCGGGTGTTTGCCTTTGACGCGAAAAGTGGCCGTCGCCTGTACGCGGTGGTTAGAGGTGTTGGCGATAAAATAAATTTCCGCCGAGTCCGTATGGCGGTGAATGAAGCCGATATCTCGCGTATGAGGAGAAAAGGCAACGTCTGGAGGGCAGAGGCGCGCCAATTCATCTTCAAGTGAATTATTCTTCTCGGGAACGAAATGCCCCCGCGCCGAAGGCTTCTTGAAAAGCTCATCCACCTGCCGCACCACTTCTGCGCTCTCCGACTCCTGATTAAGAAAACCCGGCGCGAGAGAGGGCAGGCGCCGCGTGGCGATCAAAGTCCCGCCACTTTGGGCAAATTCACCAAGCTTGGCCAAGGTCGCGGGCGGGATGCATTCAACTCCCGGCAGAATCACAATGGAAAAGCTTTGGTTGGCAATTGCCAGCTTCCCTTTCTCGATTCGTCCATCATGCTCCAGGATTTCGTCATCGACAAAATCCAGGTTGTACCCCGCTTCCAGCAGGCTGGGCAGTATGTCCGGACCGAGTTGCCGCCGGATCGCCTGCGACAGATCCACGTGGCCGGGAGTGAGGCTCGCCCAAGCGTCGTGCGTGGGCAGATAAAGCGCGATGTCGTTGGCGGGCCGGCCCTGGCGCAACATAAAGCTGGCGCGCTGCAAATAGCGCGCCAGGTCCGGCATGGCAAACCACCACGGATTGTGCGCGTTTAGCGCACCCGCCGCGTAGAAATGCCAGCCGGGCTCGGGCACCCCGGGCGGTGAATAGGGCCACCCGTGGGCGACCAGTTGATTGATTCCCTCCACAAAGAGCTCGTCAGCCCCGGCCTTGAAATCGAGCGGCGTGGCGCGGAAAGGTAGCGTGTGAATCCATGTCCAGGCCTCCGCGGAGGTTACTGGCGCTCCGTAAAGATGTCCGGCGGAAGAAGCCCAACGCGAAGCCGTGAAGCGGTTCCAGTAGCCTGCGTCACCCCCTTGCTCGCCTTCCGGAATATCCACGAAGCGGTAACTCGAAAGTTGGGCCGGCGGCTCGCCATAGGCTTGTACTCGGCACAACTCGTGGTGCTGATGGCACCACGCCTGGAATGGCGCAAGGAAATTCTGGTCCGTCAACTCGCTCAGCGTTTGGCCCCAATCATGCCGCACGGCTGCCGTCTGCGGTCCGATGTCGGCAAAGAGCGCGGGCAGATACGGCGTTAAGTCGTATCCGCGCCGACGTTGGAATTCTTTCAGAAAACTTTTCGTCCAGTCGGCCTGGTACACTTCCAAGCTATCGCAGAACATGGCGCGGATATTTCCACCTCCTGCTGCGGCAAGGGGTGCGCCCACGACCTCTAGGTGCTTTTGCATGGCCGCGAGGTCGTAATGGTCAAGAACCGGGCCTTCCGCCCCCACCGCGGGGCGCTTCACTTGCTGTCCGGTCAATCCCACCACAAAAAATAGCAGGACGCGCGGACCGGCAGAAGAAGGGGGAAGCCGAAAACTTCCATCTTCCTGCGGGGCGATCTGACGCGAGGATGTTGCGTCGAAGTGGTTCACGTCTCCGGAAGCCACAAACGCCGCAAGGAATCGCTGCCCTTCCTTCAACTGCGGACCAGGGATGGTCCGGGCGCCTTCCAGGATGGGGATACGAAGGCAGCGCAATCCTTCAGCGGCGAGCTCGGGTGTGATGTGAGGCCCCCCGAACGGCCACCCACTGCCCATGGTCATGTCCATGCGCAGGCCCAGCTCGTGCGCCGTGCGCGCCGTGGAACTGACCGCCGCTAGAAATACCGGAGAGAGATAGCGAAGGTTCACCAGGCCTTTGCTGGGATCGTCGAGGGTGAGGGGGTATACAGGCTGGACTTCAAAGCCCCCGATGCCGGCGTCTTTCATGGCGTGCATTTCCCGGTCGAGTTCTTCGCTCGTCACCGCCGGCCCAAACCACCACCAGCGCACCATGATTTTTGAGTCTTCAGGAGGATTACGAAAGTGGTCCTGAAGGGCCGAGATTTCCAAGTTCCCGGGATACTCCGAAAACCGGGATGAGGGCCCACCCCATCCGATGCGACAAAGGCTGGCGCCGGCCATAGCCAACAAACCTAACACCAGAATCTCGATCCGTTTCAGATTTTGGAGCTGCATGGCATCCTCCCCCGTTCCGCCGATTCCCGGCCGACAACCACCCTGGCTCGTTTACCCAGGCGAGATACACTATCATTGAGTGCGATTCAATGTAACTAGTCCAGGTGTTTGGATTGCAGGAATTCCCGCACCACTTCCTGGACGTCCCGATGTTCCCCCTCGACGGCATAATTCATCTGGCGCATGTCCTGGTCGGAAATCCTGCCGGCTAATTCCTCGAGCGCAGTCCGAACCGCAGGGTGGCGAGCCAAGGTCTCCTCGCGGACAATTGGCACCGCGTAGTAGGGAGGGAAATAATGCCGATCGTCCTCCAGCACGGCCAAGTCGCGTGCCGCGATCAAGCCGTCCGTGGAATTGCCCGCCACCAGATCCACTTGCTTTTGGATTAAGGCTCGATACAACAACCCCAGATCCATGATGCGGGGCGGGGCCGCGAACGTGAGCCCGTAAGTCCGTACCAAGCCCTGATAGCCATCAGGCCGTTCCATGAACTCATACCCGAATCCTGCCCGCCACTCGGGCGCGTGCCGCGCGGCATCGGATATCGTCTTGAGGTGGAGTCGCCGGGCGTCCTCGCCGCGGATGACGATGGCAAAAGTATTGTTAAAGCCCAAAGGCTCCAACACGACAAGATGGAAGCGCCGGGCATACTCGCGCTTGACGCGTTCATAGACCTCCTGAGGATTACTGGTGGCAGGCTGCTTGAGGATGGCGGTCAGCGCCGTGCCCGCGTACTCGACGTAAAGGTCAATTCGGCCGGCGAGAATCGCCTGATGGCAGATGTAAGTTCCCGCCAGGTAGAAGCGCCGGTCCACGGGTAAGTGGGTTGTTGCTTCGATGTGTTGTGCGAGCAGTTCTCCCAGCACCACCTGTTCGGTGAAGTTCTTGGAACCGATCACAATGCGGTTTTCGCGAACTCCCCCGCAGCCTGCCAGAATGGCGGCGCACAGGAACACGAATAGGGCGCGAAGAAAAACCATCAGGCGTAGCGGAAGCGGCGCTCCAATCGGCTAAGAAAAAAGTCGGCCAGCAGGGCCATGAGCGCCGCCGGAATGGCCCCGGCCAGGATAACTCGGTTGTCGACCATCGCCAGGCCGCGGAAGATGAATTCGCCCAGCCCACCCGCGCCTATTGCGGCAGCGATGGTGGCGACGCCGACCGTGATCACGGTCGCCACGCGCACCCCGGTGAGAATGACGCCAAAGGCCAGAGGCAGTTCAACCTGGATCAAGAGTTCGAAATCGGTCATGCCCATGCCGCGCGCTGCTTCACGCACGCCGGAGTCGACGCGCTTAATACCGGCGTAAGTATTTTGAATGATGGGAAGAAGAGCATAGAGCGTCAAGGCGGTGATGGCGAGGCGATCCGCGCGCTCGCCGAGCCAGGGGGCGGGCAGCAGGAAGCCGAACAAGGCAAGGGAGGGAATTGTCTGCACGATGGTAGCACCGCCCAGGATTGTCCGGCGGAATCCCGGCCGGCGGGTCAGCAGGATGCCCAGCGGCACGCCCACCGACACCGCCAACAACATGGAGATGCCCACCAGCCACAAATGCTCGAGGGTCAGCTCGTAGATCTGCGCTTGATTCTTCCAGAAAAATTGTAGGATGTTCATTCGCCTCCTCGCGTAGTTTCGGCGGTTTCGAAGGCTTGGAGATACGCCATGACGGCGGGGTCACTCGCCCGCCGGAACTCCTCCGGTGTGTAAACACCGACAAGCCGGCCGCCTTCCATCAAGGCCACACGCGTCGCGAGCATCAACCCTTCCCGCAAATCGTGCGTAACGAAAACAATCGTCTTTTGCAGCCGCCGCTCGAGGGTTTGGAACTCCCGTTGGATTTCGGCGCGCGTCACCGGATCGAGCGCACCAAAGGGTTCATCCATCAACAGGAACGGGGGATCGGCGGCAAGGGCGCGCGCCACTCCGACACGCTGCCGCTGCCCACCGGACAGTTCCCGGGGAAAGCGGCCGGCGAAGCGCTCTGCTTCAAGCCCCACGAGATCGAGCAATTCGCGCACCCGCGCGCAGGTCCGCTCCGCCGGCCAACCCTCCAAACTTGGCACCAGCCCCACGTTGCGCTCCACGGTGAAATGCGGAAATAGCCCGACTTCCTGGATGACGTAGCCGATGCGGCGCCGCAGGCGGATGGGGTCCCACGCGCTGGTGGCACGACCCTCGACCAGAACCTGGCCTTCGGTGGGCTCCAAAAGCTTATTGATGAGTTTCAGGGTGGTGGTTTTGCCGGAACCGCTCCGTCCCAAGAGCACCAAAGTTTCGCCGCGGCGGATTTGCAGATTCAGATCGGAGAGCAGCGCTCGCCCGCCCTCCAGGTGATACGACACGCCGCGACATTCAATAACCACTTCAGGTTCTGGCACGACAATCATATGCAGGTGTACGCCAAAGCAGAGATCGGGATTCTCGCAAGTCAGTTGGGCCGCTTCTCCGAACCAGGGCGCAATGACCAGGACACCGGCACACCGGATGATCCCATTGCGCAGGCATTCGATGGTGGCGAGATTTCCCGTATGAGTGTAACCCATGTCGTCGGCCCGTGTGATGAGAATGAATGCCTCCGGGCGCCGTTGTTGCATCCGCTCCGGCCATTGGATAGATTAGGCGGGTGATCCCCAATTATTCTTCCCACTGGGATTATTTCCACAGCGAATGGCCCTGGCCGGAATGGCGGGGAGTGCGAACCAAACAGCACACCTACGTGAAGTGGTTTTCCGGCCGCGAAGAACTCTTCGACAATCAGGACGATCCCTACCAGATGAAAAATCTCACCGCCTCGGCCCATCAAACCGTGGCAGGCTTGCGAGCCGTGCTCTACGACCTGCTCAAAGAAGCGCACGACGATTTTCTTGCCGGCCCTGCCTACGCTTCCTGGTACGACAATGAGCGCAACATTGTCCGCACCGGTTGGGGACCCGTATAAGCGAAGCTTGGAAATGTGTGGCGATAACGTCTCCACCGCGTTGCCGACCAATCAACGCTGGTAGAGGGCACCCCCCGCATTTGATTTATCCTCGCAAGTGACATTTTGTTGTGTAGACATAATGTCATACCCAATTATTTTATGCTTGACAAGTAAATCGAGGGGGGGGGTACAAGTGAGCACATAGCTTAAATCCAAACCTTCGGAGGCACCATGAAGCTCCGACTCTCCCTTCTATTCTTCCTTCTCAGTGCAGCCGCGTGTTTTGTCCTTTTTTCTGGCGCGCGTCGCTTTCGCGCTCAGTCGAACCCTCTCACCCACAACCCGTCCTGCTGTAGTGGGCAGGTGGGCCCGCGCGAGGTGGACTTTCCTTACTATAACGTGAGCAACGGATGGGTCTCCACGCTGAATCTGGTGAGCGACTCGCCGAAGCCCCTGGACTTTACGCTGGCCGTAAAGAGCAAGCTGGGCCAGGTGTTGACCACGGCCGAGACCATTCAGCCGCAGGCCAAGCTCGCGATCGATCTCGCCAGCCTCATCACGCAGCTCGGCGGTGACCCCACCGGAGCTTTTTCCGAAGGCAGCGTGGCGGTGTACTTCACCGGGACGATCATGCCTCTTGTGGGACAAATCACCATTCGCAATCCCGAGCTGAGCTTGGTGCACGAATCGGTGATGGTGGAGCACGATCCTGGCCGCAGTGACATCCCCGCTGAGCTCGACGGAGTGTGGTGGGGCTTGGCTGCGCGCGAGGCGCGGGTGATGGTCTCGAACACCAGCGCCAAGTCACAAACTGCGCAGGTGTACCTGGATTTCCAGGGGCAGCGGCATCCCTTGCAGACCCCACTCGCCTTTCTGCCTTACGAGACCAAGACCCTGGAGATCTCGCGCCTGCTGGCGACTTTGGGCGTGGCTCCGGTGCAGGCCCCCGAGGGCGGCATCACGATTGTGCAGACGGGTCCCCAGCCGGCCTTGATCGCCAACGGACGGATCAGCGATGCCGCCACGGGTTTTTCCTCCACCATTGATTTTCCCTGGACCGCCATGCAGCAGTCCAGAGTCAGCGCCCTGCACGCCAGTGGCTTGCCCATTGGCACACCCACAGCAGACTCGCCTTTTGCGGGCGCGGGGACGTTCGTTCCCCACGTCGTCGTCCGCAACCTCACCGGCTCGCCGCAGACCCTGACCGTGACGGTCGAATATCCGCAGCCTCCCCCGGCAGCGCAAACGAGCCCCAAGGCGGGCACCTCATCCGCCGCCCCTGGGGGCGGAGGAAAATCTATCCCCGCCCTCCCGGTTCCGGGCGACCCGGACCACCATCCCGAGTGGGGCGCGGGCACGGGCACGACGGTGGGTACAGAAACCCTCGGTCCGTTCCCCGTCGGCGCCTATACCTCGACAGACTTTTCCCTCGATGCGGCCTTGAGCCAGCTTCCCCAGCCGCTTCCCTTTTGCTCGATTCGCATCCAATATAGCGGCGCGCCGGGGACGGTGCAGGCGCAGGCGACGAGCGTGGAGTTGCGGAGCAACCTGGTGATTGACAGTCACGTGCAAAGCGAGGGGAACGGCTGGGCGGGCTCGGGGGCCAATCCCTGGCACTTGGATGATGACACCGAATCGATCCTCTTTCTCACCAATGAAAGCGACAAGCCGGCGCGCCTGGGGTTTTCGATGACCGCCAACGACGCGCATTATTACCTCACGGACCTGCGGCTGAAACCTCACGAGACGCGCACCATCAACCTGCGCGCCCTTCGGGATGCACAATTACCTGACTTCCATAAGAACCGGCTGCCCGCCGACGCTACGGACGGCAGCGTAAGCTGGATTCGCGCCGATAACGTGCCGGTGATGGGGCGCCTGATGGTGATCAACCGCCGGGAGGGCATGGCGTCCAACTACGACTGCTGCACTTGCCCGTGTTGCTTGGATTACAGCCTGGAGACCCTGGAGCTGAGCCCGGTGAGCGCCACCCTGGGCGTAGGCTACCAAGCGGAATTCGACGCGACCGCTACAATGGAAAACTGCAACGAAACCTATAAATACATCAGAGTCACTGAGAGCGCTTCCTGGTCGTCGGACAACACCGATGTGGCCACGGTGGACAGTGACGGAACCGTGACCGGTCAGGGGGGCGGGACGGCTAATATCGATGCGGACTTGGAAGGTTGCCTGGACTTTGAAGACAACATGGACAATGAATGCGAATGCCTGTCGTACGGCTCCCCCGGCCCGGGCTCCGCCCCTGTCAGCGTGCCCACGATCAGCGGCCTCTCGCCGTCGCAGGGCCTTGTAGGTACGGCCGTATCTGTAACCATAAATGGGACGGGATTCGCTTCAGGTGCGACCGTAAACGCCGGATCGAACATTTCGGTTTCGAACTTATCTGTGGGTTCATCAACGCAAATGACCGCAACTTTCACGCCCACAAACTCGACATCCGCGGGCGGGAACCAGAGCGTCACCGTGAGTGTCAGTGGCGTTGCAAGCAATTCACAGAACTTTTTCAATCAGGTGCCAACTTCTCTCCAGGTCTTAAATGTTAGTGTTCTCCCGGACGGCTCTGGCCCCCCCTATGGCTGTCCTGGGAGTAATAATTACGGGATTATGGTTGACATCAAGTATCTTGTGCAAGACCAAAACACGCCCTCCCCCAACTCTATTCAGTCTTCGAGCATGACGCCGCATGAACAAGGCTACTTGTATAGCGGTGCACCCGTAAATGCTAATATCGGGCCTATCACGGGTTATCCTACGAGCAGTGCGACCACGGCCTCGGATGGGACATTTCATGATGTACCTGAAGGCTATTGCCAAAACCTCCCTATTGATAGTCCTTTTGTTACTGCTTCGCAAAACATAACCATGATCGTAGGGAGCACATCTTACTCGGTGCGCAGCCAATCGTTGACAGTTTCGGCGCCCGGTTCAGCCAGCTTTGGACACGGCACGATTACAAATGGCTCCGACATCAACGCTTCGAGGTGACATATGAATGTGAGATCCTTGCTTTTGATAATCGTTTTCCTCGCGTATCCAGGTCCTGCCAATTGCCAGACGGCGTCCAATCCGAGCCCGGAACAGGTGATTAGGAAAATTATCTATTCCGGCGTACTCGAGGGGAACGATTACAGAGTGATTGGGAGGATGGGTGACGCCGCTGCAGTCACGGTGACACGGGTTGTGGCCGGGGGAAAGCTCACCATTAGCGAGATGGATGGAGTCCTCACGGTTCTTGGAATGGCATTTGGGGATCCTAGCATGGTTCAGGAGGCCGCCGATCGACAACCCAAAACGGCTTTGTTCGTTCTCGAGTACTTGGACTGCTCCACCAGCGACCCGGCGCTCAAAAAGCGGATCGCCGACGAAAGGAAGAACGTGCAAGACCGCTATGCCAAATCGATTAAGAAGGAATCTCCGAAAAAATGACCGGGCGGGGTGGCGCACAGCCGCATTTCAAGCTCTGCGGCTTTTCTGATCACGCCTGATCTGGCAGCCACACCCAGCGATTTCCTGACTGTGGGCTTTTCTCACACGCGCATCCCCAATTCGGACCGTCTGCTCCTCCCCGCAAGTTCACTTTTTTGCAAAGAAGACCCGCAGTCAGGAGGGCGCTGACCGCGGCTACCAACCACCCGGCGTTCCGCATGGTGAATGCGGAACCAAGGGGGACGGCAAGCCGTCCCCCTACGGCGCAAGACTTTGCGCGCAAATGCATGCGGCCGCACTTGACAGGTTGGGTGCGACGGGAAGGGTTAGGCAACGGACTGCATGGCGAGAATCTTTTTCGTCACACTGGGGGGAAAATCCACAAACAAAAAATAATCTTTGTGATAGAGGTAATCTTCGCCGCTCTCGTCGACGATCCGCACCAGATCATCCTTGGCCGCCACCGGATCGGGAAGCATCCGATAGACCTTCCCAGGAATGAGAGATGCCTGATAGTCGGTATTGTCGATGCAAAGAGCGAACGGTTTCGTGGGTGTTCTCATAATTCGTCCAAGTAGCGCTTGATTTTCATGTCCCTTTGGCCGATCCCATGCGCCTCATACCAGTGTAACTCCACCAGGCGCAGAGCGCCATTGGCGAGCCGGACCGTAGCCGTCCCTTTCAATTTTCGCCACCGACCCCGGCCATAGGCCTTGCGGAGAAGCGAGCGGATCCTGACTCCAAGACCCGCAGCGACGACTTCCACGTTTTCTATGGCGCCGACAACCTCAAACTTCATTCACCCTCGCGCACAGGGTATGGTTTCGCCAAAGTCCCACTCAAACTCCACACATCCATTGTAGCGAATTCATCCTGACTTTTGCAGAATTCGAGCGACCGTGGGCTTGCCCCCCGATGACGAACCCACGGCCAATTCCCAAGACGAATTGAGAAGGGCAGTGGCGAGTGACAAGTGACGAGTGACGAGTCCAACCACGAAGATTTTTGTGTGAGGCGCCATTCGGACGGGTGAATGCAATCACGAGATGCCGGGCTTGCCCTCCCCGGCGTTCCGCAGGGTGAATGCGGAACGAGGGAGCGGTCCATCGGCTGACGGATCCTCCTACATCTTGCGCGACTCGATCACGACGTGGGGGAAGGCCTCGTGCCTGCCCTCCGCCAGGGCGCCCACGAGGGGTGCCCCTACGTTTCCTGGTTCGGCGGCAAGGCACATGGAGTAGGTAGAGCGGATCACCCGACAATCCTGTCGTACTCCGCGTGAGGGCCGATCAAGAACCAATAAATCCCCTCCTTGACGTCAACTCCCAGTGCCCGGTAATGTTCGCCGACGCGGACGGACCAAAGATTGCTTAGAAGCCATTTCAAAACCCTCTCCAGCCTATTGAAAAGGGGGGCCATTAACTCGAACATGGGGGGGGCAGGAGAAGTATGTCGCAAGGCTTTATTGAAAATGAAGGACTTAACGCTAGCTTCCGCTCATCAACGTGGGTCAGCCGGGTTCGGCTAAATGATTCAATGAGTTCCATGGGGTTTTGAAATGGCTTCTAGCCTTTTGAAGTGCAGGGAAGGATGACGTGGGTCAGATTTGAGGAGGGCGAAGTTTTTGTCCGCTAGCGCCCGGACTTCGGCGGGTAACCCTTCGTATAACGTCCAAAACCGCGGGGAGGCAAGGTGGCGATATCTCATCCCCACCGTCCTACGCCCTCAGCGCAGGGCTGTATACAACTTGCCTTTAGATTGTGGGTGACGGTATTCCCTCCGCAGCATCCTAGGAACGTAAGCTGCGTCATCAATTTTTCTTGGTACCCAAACCTAAATCAAAGCTCGCGAGCCTTCCCCGCTTTGTAGTCGGCAAGAGCTTCATTGATGAGACCATCCAGCTTGCCCGCCTTGGCGTCCGCCTCAATTTGGGCATCCCAAACACGTGCATCAAACTCCACAAACCACGCCCGGAATTTCGCAAGATCCTGCGGGGACAGGTTCTCGATTCGTTGCTCCAATTGCTCAATTTCGCTCATGAGGTGGCTCCTCTAAAGCTGCGATCAAGTTGATTATACCCCGACTCGCCCTTTTCGGCGAAGCATTGTATACACCCTTAAAACGAACACGTAACCAAGGTCAATTCTCTCGTGACCATCGGCTTTCTCATCGATGACGAACCCACGTTCAATTCCCAAGATGAATTGGCCGCGGCGACCTCCGGGTCACACAACCTTAGGCGCGGTTCGAACGGGTGAATGCAATCACGAGATGCCGGGCTTGCCCTATCCGGCGTTCCGCATGATGAATGCGGAACCAGGGGGCGGTCCGTCGGCCGACGGATCCCCCTACGGCGAAAGGTCGTGCACAGATGCGCCTTCTCTAAACTAATTCGATTGATACCCGGCGTCCAACCATTGCCGCCGCCCGTTGCAGGCTGGAAAGCGTGATGTCGTTTCTGGGATCAAGAATGCGGTCAACCTGTGTCCGGCTCGTTTTGAGCAGCGTCGCCATACGCGACTTGGATATTTTCTTTTTCTTCATGGCCTGGGCGAGCTGCCACGCGACGACTTCCTTAACCGCCTGGGTTTGCGCCTCTTCAAAGACGCCTTCCGCCTTGAGGAAATCATCGATGCTCGAACCCATATGTTTCCTGCTCATTGCTCCAGCTCCTTCTGGCGCTTCCGGGCCAACGCCATATCCTCATCAGGCGCCTTGCGCGTCTTCTTGATAAAACCGTGCAACGCCACGAGATGTCCGCGGTAGAGACAGAGCAGCACGCGCGCCGTGCGTTTCGTCGGCAAGTCTGTCCGTACTTCCCACAACCCATTACCCAGCGGGCAGCAAAGCGGCATTCCCACCGGCCACCGCCATTGTGCGTGACACACTACCCCATATCGGTTATCGGTGGTGTGCGCTGAGAAGATGAGACCAATTGACGAGTCCGAAACCCGAGGAACGGAATTGCATCGCAAATCACAAATCGCAAATCACCAATGGCCTGATGACCCGATGACCCGAGGGGTCGATGGCGCCGTGTTGAGGCGCTCGCTGCCTATACGGACATGTCGGGACTCGCAAAAGGCGCTCGCTGCCTTCCGCCTACTGCCTACTTTCTCAAATTCCCACTCCCTCCCGCTTGCGGAATTTGCGGACGTCCAAGCCGTCGACAACCGGTTCCGCGTCGCACTCGATGGCCAGGACGGTGACCGGGCTGTCAGGCGCCTCGATGGGCAGGCCGGTGAAGCTGACATACTGGTCACCCTGCTCGAAGGTCACGGGCTTGCCGGATGCGAACAGCCGCGCGGATTGGACCTTGGCGCGCAGTCCGCCAATCGCCACCACGCTGGGGGGATTGAAGAATTCCAGCCAATTGGACGCCAGCGTTTCCCCCGGCCAGTGGTAAACATGCATATACAGTGTATTACCTCGACGGGTAAAAGCTGCGTATATACGCGCTCTTGCCTGGCAGGGTTCCGATGCGTAAATCGTCGCACCATTCTTGTCCATCCACTCGCCAACTTCCGTCAGAATGCGAACCGATTCCTCGGGAATCGAGCCGTCGGCCTTGGGGCCGATGTTCAAAAGATAATTCCCAGTGTCGTGGGCGCAGGTGATGAGGTTGCGCACAATCGTCTCGGGAGATTTCCAATCGTTGTCGGCCTTCTGGTACCCCCAACTTTCGTTCATGGTCATGCAAGTTTCCCAGGCCCGGCCGGCTTTGGCAGCCTCGATGCGCTGTTCCGGCGTGGTGAAATCGCCTGGCAAGCCGTTGCGGTTATTGACAATGATGTCCGGTTGCAACTGAAACACCATCTGGTTCATCTTTTCGGATTCCCACTGTTCCGCGCTGAGCGGCCAACTGACGTCGTACCAGAGGATGTCGATCTTTCCATATTGCGTCATGAGTTCGCGGATCAAGCCGTGCGTGTATTCCACAAACCGCACGCGCGCCGCCTCATCCGTCAAGCAACGCGCACCGTCGGGATGGTGCCAATCCATCAAGGAATAATAAAAGCCGACTCGCAACCCCTCAGCGCGGGCCGCTTCCACGAATTCTGCCACCAGATCGCGCCCGCACGCCTGTTGGGGGGCGCAATAGTTGGTGAGCTTCGTTTCGAAATTGCAGAAGCCCTCATGATGCTTGGTGGTCATCACCATGTATTTCTGGCCGGCGCGTTTAGCGAGCTTCGCCCAGTCGCGCGCGGCGTGAGGCTTGGGGGTAAAATGCTTCGCCAATTGCTGGTACTGCGCCACGGGAATGCCCTCCATCTCCATCGCCCATTCGTGCTGGCCGATGACGGCATAAAGGCCCCAGTGGATAAACATCCCGAACCTCGCTTCGTGCCACCACTTCATCCGCCGCTCGCGATCGGCCTGCACGTCCGCACTCTCGGGCGTCAAGCCTTGCTCCGCTCCGAATATCGCATTGTTACCCAAGGGCAGAACACCCGCCGCCGAACCCGCAAGGGCGCTGGCGCTCGTCCCCAAGAACCGCAAATGGTCACGCCTGGACATCTTCGGTGGTCTCATTTGGTTTCAACTCCTTTGTGTCAATTGGCCGCAGGGACGGCCGCGCGGCCTCCCGCTTCCGCCGGCGTTCCGTCCCGAGCTGCGTCAAGAAAATACGCCAACTCGCGGCGCGATTCAAACTATTTGGTGGGAAGATCAGGCTTGAAGGATAGGACATCGCAGCCAGGGGCATCGACTTCCAAGATCCATTGCCCCACCCACACGCGCCACTCGCCCGTGACGGGGAGGACACCGATCGCTTCACTCCGCTTCGGGATGAGCGGCACCACGCCTTCGGCAAACACCTTGCCGCCCATGCTGGGCGGATTGCGCAATCGCACCTTCACATTGTTGGCGTCTTCGTCGCCGAGATTGATCAGATAGGCCCGCATCGCCTTCGGCTCGGCGATGGCCTTTCCATCCTCGGTGTAGTTGGGCTCCACAAAGCTGGGGGACACGATCAAAGTCGGTTTCTCATAACGTCGGCCGAAGGTCTGGGCGAGAGCGCGGACATCGTCCGGCAGGCCTGAACCGTTGGTCGGAAAATGGAAGAAATGGGCGCACAAGGCGTCGGCGCTGCTGAGCAGTTCGGGGGTGCCGCCGAAAAACCCTATGCCCGGCGATTCGGGAGCGATCATGCGAACAAAACGCATTTGCTGTTCGAGCTCCTCTTTCGTTTCCGCCCAGTCCTCGCCAGGATTGCCGCCCTTCCCCACCCCGAGTACGAAAATCGTCTTCGGCAGGATGCCATACTTCCGCGCCGACCAAACCTGGCTGGCGATATACCAATACAGGCGCTGGTTGCCGACGTAGCTTTCCATCATCACGAGGTCCGCCACGTCGCGGTAAGCCTCCGCCAAAACTTGCGGGATCGGCCCGCGCATCTCCCAGACCGCCAAGGCCAAGTCCGGCTTCCTGCGTTTCGCCTGGCGAAGAATCTGCGCGGATTTGTCATCCATCAGGCCGCCGTAATCGAACCCGAACTCATCAATCATCATCACCGGATGGGGGTTTCCGCCGTAATCTTGTCCCGTCAGGTTATCCACGGCTTTGTCGAGCGGCGAACGCAACAAGTCGTACCAGGTATGGCCGACTCCCGTCACCACGCCCCGCGCCTGCCAATCCTTCCAGTCGCCGGGGTTCACCGGACCAATAAACGTCGCGGAGTGCAGTTGCTTGAGGTCGAAGTTCTTGGGGCTGTAAGTGAATGCGAAAACCTTGTTCAGGCCCAAGACTTGGGTCTCGGCAGGGCGGGCGGCGCGAAGACAAACGGCCACCGCCCCGCTGGCCGCAGCCACCAGCAGAGCCCCAGCCATGACTCGGTGGATCGAGGAAGATTTCATCCTAATAACCCTGCCGTGCACCATTTCCAGAAATTGAAATTTCATTTTCGCCCTGCCGCACGGGAATGTCTACATCTCGAGCTAGGCTGGCAAGTATTTTAGAACTGTAAATACTCGGCCGCCTTCCCATTCGATCGGCCCGAGTTCGGCAATGGGATGCTGGACGTCTTCCACCAAGGGGCCGAACTCGTGGTAGCATGAGCTTTGCATATGTCCTGCGGGGGTGGCGGAACTGGTAGACGCAAGGGACTTAAAATCAAGAGAATACATATTGCATGGTTTAGTATCGACTGCAATCGCTTGGTATGGCTTGAAACTCGCCCGTCCCTCACCAACCCAAACCAACCCTTCTAAAGCGGTGCCTACTACAGTTTCTACTACAGTTGAATATCTACAGCCTCGCGACGTGCCTGAGCCAAGTAGGACACAAGCCTTCACCGCTTCCCTCCGACGCATCCTGAGCAAATCCTGACGCCACAGCGGGTATTCTACACGAGCATGGAGCCGTGAGCTTCGCTTGCAGTGCAGCAGTGTTGCAATCCGCTGAATGCATGTACATGGCTTGACCCTTCCTCGTGCGTCCCTGAAGCGGCAAAGCGCACGGCGGGCCATCCTGAGCGAGTCTCTGCCGGTAGAGTGGGTTCCACAGTCACGCTCGCACAGAATGGGTGAGCCTTGAGCCACGCCGCGCATCCTGGGGCAATTCTGACGCACCGGCGGCCGTTCTACGCGACGTTTGAACTGCCCGAGAGGCGTTGTTGTTCATTGTATGCAGCACCAGCCAGTGCTGCTCCCCGTTTTGAAGATAGAACGCCTTCTTCTGGGAGGCATCTATCCGTTGGCTTCTTTGGCTCCACCCCGAGAAGGCTCGAAATTGTGCTCGCGGTTGACATTCCCGCGAGCAAACTTGCGGGAAGGAAAGCGGCGGTCCGCCGCGGCGGACCGCACTCTATGCAGGCCGCGCCCGCGCAAGCTGAAGACCCACTATGCCGCTGCAGCGCGTCAAGGAACGTTTTCACACAGACTCTTTTTGGGGGGTCCTGATTTCTGCTGGCTTCGCCGGCCATTATTGGCTCAAGCACCGGACTTGGCGCGCACTCCGCCTATGGGTTGCAATAGCTGGAACCACTATTCCGAGACCTTCGCTCAGTGAGGAATCGATTCTGTGAAGTATGACTGGTGCAGCGGCAGCACGGTCTATGAGCCCGATGAGATCCCTGCGGCATACCGGGAGATGCATGAGGCTTTACTGCACACCAGGCGACCCATTTTGCCCAGTTTGTGCGATTACGGTGGGGCAGACGTTTGAAAGTGGGGGGCATCGGCCGGAGGCATTACGTGGTGTACGCCGGGAGACGTTTCAGACAATTACCTTCCCATGGACCACCTTGGCTTCGAGCAAAACGGCCTCGAAAATATGCCGGACCTAACCCTGGAATGATCCCGATATGCTCGACGTAGACAACGGGGGGATGACGGAGGGTTGGTAATCGCAGCGGAACCGGTGTGATACCAAGCCTGTCCACATTGCGCTCAATCGGGCGGGTAATGGCTAGCCGCTCTGCTGCCTGCTGTGTGGAAAGGCTGCGCTTCTCCGTGGCGCTTTTGCGCCAACCAATTCCTCCGCGCAGGGTGGGAAGCTCAGTCTTTCAACCTGCGCGGAGGAAGAGATATGATGCGGACCTAGCCGGGAAGCCAGAGACTTTCCGCACACCAAGCGGCCGAGCCACGTTGACCACTCGAAGAGTTCGCTAATCTGGACGGTAAGGGTGTGATACCCCTGCGAGCACAACCTCAATTAGGCCATGTTTAAATCTCACTTAACCGGCTTGATCCGGTAGAGTCCAGCCCCGTGCGCTTCAACCTTCGGAGCAAAATGGTCCTCCACCGTCCCTAGATTCTTCTTCTGCCAGAGATCGCGCACTGCGCACTTCCCCTTCAACCCCAAGTCGTTCCATGCTACATCCACCACGGCAGGCCCGCCGTCGCCGAGGTTAAACACCGCCAGGTATCGTTCGTTTGTGCCGGGGATATCCGCCGCCCAGGCGATGTCGTCGCCGCGCGCAAACAGTTCGCGGTTGTTCGTGCTTTTTTGATCGACCGCCAGCACCTCAGTGTTGGTTAGCAACGCCAGCGTGGTGGGATCAATGCTGAGTAGATCGGTCCCGATCATCAGCGGAGAGCGGAAGATCGACCACAAGGTCATCTCCGTAAGTTGCTCCGCGGGTGTAAGGCGCGTCTGGGGCGGAAGCGTAATTCCGCCACGGCCTAGCGGGTATCCTTTCACGCGAATGGGGCCTAGCGCGATGATATCGAGGTCGGGCCAATGGTCCGGGCCGATGTGGCCTACCCAGGGGCGGCACAGCGAGAACTGCTCTTTCAACTGCCTCCAGGTATCCCAGAAATCGTTCGAGATACGCCACATGTGGGCGGACTGTCCCACTTCTTCGGCGTGCACAGGGTCGGTCGGACCGGGTGATAGGCTCAGCACTATAGGCCGCCCGACTTTCTCTATGGCCCGGCCGAGCGCAACGATTTCCGGCCCGTGGTAGGTCTCGCCCGCCGGGTTCTCCCCACGGGTCATGTCATCGGCTTTGATGAAGTCTACCCCCCACTGGGCATACATCGCCACGATTGAATCGTAATAAGCCTGCCCAGCTGGCTTGCTGACATCCACACCGTACATGGCTCTCGACCACCCGCAAGTGTTATTGGTCAGAGCCACGTCTTGGGCGTGAGCGTCCGTGCCCAGGATCGGAAGATTCTTCTGCACCGCGAGCCGCGGAATGCCACGCATAATGTGAATGCCAAACTTCAGCCCCTTACTGTGGATATAATCCCCGATCGGCTTGAACCCCTCTCCATTCGCGGCAGAAGGGAAGCGATTGGGGGCCGGCACAAACCGGCCATATTCATCTAGGGTCACCTCCACCGCATTTTTCGCGTCACCTTGCAAGGGAAAGCGCACCGGGTCGGCTTGCTGCCAGCGGCCATCAATGACCACGTAATTGTAGCCGTAGCGGAAGAGATGCGCGGCCATATAGTCCGCGGTCGCCTTCACCTGCGGCTCGGTCACAATAGTCCAATACGCATCGAAGCTATTCCATCCCATCGGTGGAGTCGGCGCGAGGCCCGGCTCCAACTTCCGCTCTTGGTCAGCTGCGATTGCAGCAGTTCCGGCGGAGAAAGCGGTGAGCGCTCTCCCGGCCAGACCGCGCTGAGATGCTGTAACTTCCGCGGCTCTGGAGTCCGCCACGGTCCTGTTAATCTTGGTTTTGCCAGCCTGCCCGTAAAAGGGGACGATCGCTAAAAAGAAAACCCCAAATAGGAATAATGAAACGCATATATATCGTAACTCAGTGGAGTTAAATCTGTGCACTTTAGGGCACTTCATTTTGAGATCCTCCTCATTATCAAAGGCCCGAACTAAATTGGCCAGAAGTATCTCGGACCCAAAACCCTTCGCGCATGGACAACCCCCCAACAATAGGGAGCAATTCTTTGCAATGACACAATGTCGGATATATGTTCCGAGATTACATTCGCGGCAGCTTTTAACACCATGTACGTGAGATGTCAAGCGTTACTAGCTGGTGTCAGCGATTCCGCATCCGAGGTTGGAGGTGCGCGAAATAGTTAGTCCGGGCGCGGCGGAGGCGCTCGGGCAGATTCGCATAGGCTTTGTCGGCGGGGGAAGGCGGGAAAATACACCCGCTGAGGCCGG
>Ga0326727_10004707_pt1 | contig 40383 bp, 75 predicted proteins | sample MB2enrmetagenome_FD_207643 | JGI IMG/M metagenome (GOLD analysis project Ga0326727, IMG submission 207643) | Lab enriched peat soil microbial communities from McLean, Ithaca, NY, United States - MB29MY | ecosystem: Environmental > Terrestrial > Soil > Wetlands > Peat | place: USA: New York...
CGTCGCGCAGGTCCCTCCGGTCTTGCGGATTTGAATTCCTTTGTTCGCCGTCAACGGAACGCCGAATCCGGCTTCCACCGTCACGGCCGAATTCGCTTCGTCCAGAAACGTTCCCTGCGTCAGGCCAGCCACCAGGGTCAAAGCGACATCCACGGGGCTCGAATTGGTATCCGAGATCCGGACATCGGTACAGGTGGCGACCGCTCCGCCTACGGCTTCCTCGAGAACGCGCACGACCTTGAGGGTCCGCCCGGTCACCGCCGGAATCAGCACGAACCCGGAGTTGACATTGGCGATGCTTACGGTGGCTTCGACCGAGTACACCTGATTGAGCGCCGCTCCCGTTGGGTCGGCGATCTCGTTGCCGTTGAATTCCAGCGGACCCGTGCCTTTGCCTTTCAGCTCCAGCGGAATGTTCGTGGCGCCGCCGTGCGCTTCAATCCCTGCCCCGCCATCCGGTTCGGCAAGCCAGCTCACAAAAGACGGCGCTCCGGGAATAATCGGCTCGACGGCCGGCGAAGCGAAATCCCAGTTGTTGTTCAGCGACTGCTGAGCGAACAAACCGACGCCGACAAACAGAAGCAGAAGAACGAAAGCGAAACGTTTCATGGTCGTAAACCCTTTCATGAGGTACTCCTCGCGATGGCCCGGCGCGCTTTCGCGGTGAGGCCGGGATACTGATCCTTGATTCGGGCGAGCTGCGCCTGGTAGGCTTCCTTCGCCTTGTACTGCGCCGCTTTTCGCATAACGCGAGTCTTGCCGCCCATCACGCTCGTCAATACGATGAGAGCCGCGGCGCCGCCCACGATCACATAACCCATGGGCATGCCGGCCACGGTATTGGCATTGAGCGAGCTCCATGCGCTGCTGATCGAGCTGGTAATCGAGGACAGATCGAAACCCGAGGCCGAAGTCTGGCCGAGTCCCGCGCAGCCCATGCAGCCCATCCCGGTACGTCGGGTCAGCGGATTCGCCGGAAGCATCTGCGTCGAAAATGCGTACACTCCGACGCCCCTGCGTTTTCTGAGGGGATTCGAAGGAAACATCTGATTGGACGGGGCATAGATTCCCAAACCGCCGGGTATCGCGATGTTCAGAGGATTCGACGGCAACAACGGACTGGCCGGAGCGTAAACCCCGAGAGCATGGGGAATTCTCATTGTGAACTCCTTGGTAGTGCGCTAAGAGTGCGTTGATTCATAATCGAACCGGGAACAGATCCCCAGCTTGCACATGTTGCTTTGCTGTGGCAATTGTCTTCCTGAGTCGGGTAGCTCGTTCCTTGTTTCCCGAGGCGATTGCCTTCTTAAGCTCCCACTCGCTACATTCGAGCACGGACGGCCATGTTGCCATCGGGACCGGGCGTTTCTCAGGTGTTTTTTCTCGGAAGGCCGCCGCCACCACATTACGCTGGAAGAGATGAGAGGGGTTCGCCAGAAAGCGAACCCCTCTTGCCTTTGCGGGGGCATGATCCCCGAGAAGGGAGGAACCAATGATGGTTCCCATCGGTAACGGCACGCCCTGCAATTGCGTGTTCGCGCCGCAACCTCCACCACGCCAGTCTACGCTCTGGGACTTTGTACAGGTACTCGGAGTTGTGGCTGGCTTAGCTGTCTCCCTGCGCGAAATATCGCGCTGGTAGACGCAATGGGGGCGGGCACCTTGCGCCGCCCCCGAAACTGTAGCCTCAACGCACATTTAGCGAATCACCAACTCCTTTGCCGACCGCTTTTCCCGAGTGAAGGAGACGGTCTCGACTGCTGAGCGTGCGCGCTACGCAGTTTCATTTCTTCACCGCCGCAAACAGAATGAATGCTCCGATGCCCAGCACTGCAAGAAGCATGAACGTGTTTGAAAAACCAGTCGTCACGTCTGACACGGGATTGGCCGCCGCGCAGTCTTCAGCGCTTCCGCCCGCCTGTTCGCAACTTTGGGTTAATACCTGCTGCGGCGTTGAGTCTGCTTCCGCAGGGGCAGGTGTTGGCGGTGTGGTCAGAGCCGGACAGGTTCCAAAAAAGTAATCCCAGAAGCCGCAACCCGCATCCGTGAAATCTGTTTGTCCGATGCCGATCCTCATTTCTTCACCGCCATGAACGTGATCAGTCCGAGCGTTCCAATGATCGCCAGCATGATCCATGTGCTGGTACTCACGCTGCTGTTAGCCGTTCCTCCCGTGCCCCCGCCAGAGTCCGATTCCACCGACGCGGGACTCTGGCTGAGGATGGCGGGCGGATTGAGCAGATTGCACATACCACCCGAAAGAATCGTGTCCCATCCGGTGCACGATGACAAATCCGAGTCGGACTGTCCAATCCCCCGCATCCGAACTCTCATTGCCTTGCTCCCATGCTTCGGCGCATCAGGTTCTGGAGTCCGTTGTGAAGGGCGTCTCTCAACTGGGTGTTTTTCGCCGCGCTGGCCAGAAACTCCGAGGCACCCGGAATGTTGCGCACCTCGCGGCGAACCGTTTCCATCGCGAAACGGAGCAGCGCGTTTTCGATGGGCAGACCCGGCGTTTCGTGCGAGGTTCCGCACTCGCGCATGAGGCGTTCTCTTTGCGTGAGCTGAAGATCGTAGGCCGCCCGCTTTTGCGGATCAGTCAGGACTTCGTGAGCCTGTTTGATCTCAACAAAGCGGTCATGGTTTCCGGTCTGCAGATTGTCCGGGTGATATATGCGCGCGAGCGCCCGATAGGCCGCCTCGACCACTTCGGGTCCCGCATCAGACGCGATCTGCAGAACCTGATAGAGCGTCTTCATTTGCTCATCCCGATCACGGCCATGATGCCCACGATGGCGATGAGCACGTACACTGTCGTGTTGCTCGCTGAGGTCACATCGGTGGGACTGGTCTGTACCGCCGGACTCGAGGCCAGAATGCTTCCCACGACATCGGAAGTGGCGTTCACCTGTCCCTGCAGCGCATTCACCTGCGACTGCAGATCCGAAACAGGGGGACTGGAGGACACAATACTGCCGGGCGCGAAAACGTCGCCGGCGTCCTGCCCGAGTCCGCAGCATCCGAGATGATGTCTTCGAGCGAGATACTTTTGCGGAATTCTCATGGCGCGAACGCTCCACAGTTCACTTGACCGAACAAGCCCGGAAGAGCGGCGACGAAAAGAGACCATAGTTTTCCATGGTCGCCACCATAGTTTTCCATGGTCAGGACTGCCACAACACTTGTCCGAAGTCGTCCACTACTCTGGTTGACTTGCCGGATCGTCGCGAATAATCGAGAGCAACCCAGGAAGCCTGAGCGGGATCTTCGTAAGAAGGGCCCTGCAGCTCGAGCCACTTCCCGCAAAGGATGCACCAGTATTCGATATCGAACATGGCTCATGCCTGTTTCCTCTTGAGCAGCAGAATGGCCCCGAGCACCGCGGCGGTCAGCCAGAACCAACTGATATTCGGACATGGTTCGACCGGCTGACAGGTCTGCCGCCATGAGAACTGTTCCCAGTCGAATGCTTTGAGCGGATTCATCGGAAGCCTCCGAACCACGCGAACAGACCAACCAGCAGGGCGACCGCCAGAAAACGATTCTGATCGACGACCAGATCCAGTGTGCTGCAGGGAGGCGATGGCGGAGGACCGTAAGAACTCGTGGGCGGGGGAGGCGTCTGACCGGGAGACGAAACGGTAAGCGCCTGCGTCGGAACCGGCAAAGTGGGAGGATTGCCGGCGGCTGCAAATGTGATGTTGGCGAAGTAGGCGCCGGGATCGAAACCGGGCTGACTGACCACCGCAGGATCGACGCACGTTCCAATCGGCCCCACCGTTGCGGCAACCGCGGGATCGGGGTTGGGATCGAGCACCCATGTCCAGCCCTGCTGAAGACACTGCGCTTTCGTGTCCGCCTGTAATTGCTGGGCGCCCTGAATCGTAACTCCGAGACCGCGCGGTCTCAGAAAACCCGGACCCAGCACCGGACCGATAGGCAGACTGACCGGATGTCCCGTGTTTCTCATACGGCCCCCGACAAAAGCAGAACGACTGCGGCAATCAGCACGAGCGGAAGAACCGAGGATGAAGAGAGACCCAATGCGCTGTTAACGGCCGCCACCGCCGAAGTGTTCGCTTCATCCTGACTGCTCGCCGGATTGCCGGTCACAGCGTTGACCGGACTGCTGTCGGCGGAAACGCAGGTATCGTTGTTGATCGGATCGTAGAAGTTGGCCCAGTAGTCGTACTTGCCACCGCGGGTCCGCGGGGCGATGCAGTTCTGTTCGCTTCCGCCCGTTCCCCCGATCGCCGAACAGGATTGCACGATGTAAGCCCAGGCGCTGGTGAACACCTGAAGAGCCGCCGCCTGCGCCGCCTGCGAACGAGGACAAGGCATACCCAGATAAGTTTCCAGATTCTGGGCCATGACGCATTCGGCGTAATTCACCACGTCGCTGGCTTCGATACAGGAATTCCCGCAACCAACTCCAATGCCCAGGGATCCCAGCGCCGAAGTGAGTATTCCGGCGAGAGCGACGAACGGCGCGGCCGGTCCCGTGAATGCGGACGCGGTAATGAGACCGGAGCCGGCGGCCGTGATGCCGGTGCTCACCGGGTTAGGCCCTGATGGCGCATTCGGTGGAGTCGGACAGACGCCGCCTTCGGAATAGGGACTTGGAATCGTGGACGGACACGGGACCGTTCCCGATGGTCCGTAGCACGTTTGTCCGAGACCGCGCAGCGCACGCATCCTCACGGCGGGATGCACCGGACTGACGGATTGTGTGCGCAGCATCATCACGACTGATCGTTACCTTCGAACTCGTCTCCGATTCACGGCGCGACGGCGATTCGCTATTGTTCGACGACGCGTTTTCGTTGCCGCTCTCCTCGGCCTCGCGCGGTTCTTTCTGGTTCTGTTCGTTCGCGCTACGCGTCGTCTGTACGGATGTGGTGTCGCGCGGCGTGGATTTTTCGCACGCTTCCGTTTCGGGACGCGGATCTTCACCACTCCGCCAGGCCCGATCACCACTTTGCTGCGGGGCACGCGAACCAGAATTGTTTTGGACATTCGTTTTCTCGGATTCCTGCTGAGCACTCGGATCAGACGTTTGTGCATTCTAACCTTGAACGTTTTCGGGCCGCGTGCGGTCATTGATGGATAGGTCGGTTTAACTTCGAACGTGTAGGTTTTGTTGTAGTAGGACTTTCCGGTAACCGTCCACATGAAGCCATCGCGTTCGACGACAACATCACCGATTTCGATTTCCTCGGGTGGCGCGAGATACGTTCCATCTGGATTGCGCTTGCTCATCGCGCGCACGCTCCCGATCCGAATTGTTCGAACTCACCCGAGAAAAGCGCCAACATATCAGTGCTTCTCCATATTCATCAGGAAAACCGCAGCAACGCCCAAAATGAGCAGCATGCTGATGGGAATCCCGCCGATCGAGCCGCTGAGCGCACTGGAGATCGCCGATCCGAAATTGGTGACCGTTCCCGCAGCCGCATTGATCGAAGTGCCGGCGGGCGCCTGCTCGAGCGCCAGAATCTTGGCGATGGACATGCCGCCGTTAATCAGGCTGTTCATTTCCGACTGTGAAAGCCCGGTAGTCGCCGGTGCTCCAGATGAGCCGTAATAGACGCTCGCTCCGCTGGGACAAGTCCCCTGGCCTCCCGGCAGGATCGTGCCGTCCGAACAAATCACGCTGTTGCCGGTCGGAACCGACGAAGGCGGAGTAAATGTGGTATCCAGACCCGGAAGGCTGTACGACGGCTCGACCGTGGGCAGCGGAATGTCGGACAGCGTTCCGCCGTCGTCATCGTCGTCCTGCCCGAGACATCCCAGACACCCGAGACCTCTCATTGGAAGGCGCATGCTTAATTCCTCGATCCCAGCCAGACCGCTCCGCCAATGACCGCCGCCAGAACGATCAGAGCCCAGTTATTGTTCTGGCTGCGCAACGGCCACTCCCGGATCTTTCCGTAACGGTTCGGAACTTCCCAGCCGATGTGATGACCGTGGCTGGCGTCGATGGCCACGCGCACGTTTTTCTGAGGGTAAGCCGCCACGTAGACGTGACTGTAGCGGGCGACGTCTTCATGGTCCGCGGCCACCGTCACAAATGAGCACCGGATCCCGGCGGCTTCGAGAAGCGCCGCCACATACATCGAAAAGCCGTCGCAGTCCTCCGATGGCCAGAGGCCCGAGCGAATCGCGGCCGACAGATCCAAAGGAGCGATCAGGCTTTCCACCGTGCTTTCCCTGTCGGGGATGTAACCGCTCAGGGACTGTACCGTGGACTCGTCTTCGGCGAAACGCAGATTGTCCCGCACGAACCGATGAACACCCACCAGAACGTTACCCGAGCCCAGGTGCATAGCCTCGGCCAGATCTTCCTGCAACTCCGGGGTGGAAGCGCTGAGCAGGGCGTACTCCCTCATTCGCTGAATGGTGAACGCTACCTGCTCGTCAGGCGAGTCAGACATCATCTCCGACCGGAAGGGAACGTTCCCGAGGTCGGGGTGCGTGGTTACACCGGTTTGCACTTCAGCAACATGTTGGCATGGAATTGTTTGACAGCGAAGGTGTTGCCGTATTATATATAGTTCTGTAATGCGCTTTGACTCGTTGCATCGACAAGCACTTAGGTTCGCGCTTTTCCTGGCTCTCACGGAAGGCCGGTTTGAGAGCGTGCGCGCGCCGGAAACCGGAAAAAACTGAATGCCCAAGCGAATTCCTCCCGACAGGCAGGAACGAAAAAAGCCGCGGTACGCCGCGCCGGGCAGTTACACGTTTCCGAAACCTCGTCATCAGTGGTTCAAGCCGCACATGTCGGCCGAGTTTTTCTCGTACGCCAATCGGCTGACGCGCATGACGCCTTTGCAACTCGATAAGCTGCAGGTTCGCGTCTATCAGGACTGGCCGGTCAGACTGCCAAAACGAGCCAACGTCGATGGATCGAAGCCGACCAGCGAACTCGAACTGTTCGACGGCACTCCCGTTCCGGGGAACCCATGTCTCTTTGGAATTTCAAAAGACTCGAACTACGAGAAGGATTTTCTGGAGCGCTACGGCTCCGGTAAGTTTCGCATCATGATAAACGAGCTGGGGGTAGACAACGCCATCTGTTCGCATAGTCTCGAACTGATCGACATGGTGGATTATCCACCGAAGATTGCGCCCGAAGAAGTGGATTTGCTTGTGCCGGCGAACCAGAACTATATCCGGCAAATGCGCGATGCCGGCGTCGTGTTCCCCGGCGAAGGACTACAGGAAGAGGAGGAGGAGGAAGAAGTGAACGCTGAATTAGTATCGCGAGGGTTGGATCAGGCCGAGACGGTCGGCAAACTGGCGGCCACGGTCGAAAACCTCAAGGAGAAAATGTCCACTCCGGTTACGCCGGTTTCCACGGTCGATCCACAGGTTTTGCAGTCCTCCGTGGCCTTCGTCCAGGACATGGCCAAAGGGCAGGTGGAAGCAGCAAAGGAGACCGCCAGACAACAGGTGGAAGCCGTGAAGGAAACGTTCGGCAAAGGCTTTGACATTGATCACGCCGTCGACGCCGTGGTCAAACTCGGGTCGTTGGGAAAGAAGGACGATTCCACGGGCGCCGTGCTGACAATACTGGATCGCCGCAACGAACTTCTGGAAAAAGAGCTCGCCGCAATGAGGCAGGACATCCTGAGTCGCACCCAGGATGAGTTGAAGTTTCTGAGGGATCGCGTTGCCCAACAACCCGCTGTCGCCGCAAGGGCTCAGGCAGACTCCCAGAGATCCACGCGAGACGAAATCAGGGACGTGCTCGAGGAACTTGGCGTCGGGAAACCCACCAAGGAAGACCCATGGTACATTCGGCACGCCGACAAGCTGTTGACCATCGGAGGAGCCGTGCTCGGTGGAATCGTGGACCGCGTGGGGCACTACACCAACCAGATTGCCTACTACAACGCCATAGGACGGGCAGGAGCGCCCCCTAATCCAGCGGGTATGGGAACGGTACCCGGTCGGCCGGTGGCCTTTCAGAATCCCAATGCTCCACCTCCCGTAGTTCAGGTTGTCCAGCCCCCCAGTCCCCCTCCCCAGCCTCCCGCCGCGCCATTGGATCCCAACGTCTCCGCTGCGGTTCAGGGTGGCGTGCCCATGGAATTCATCGAATACCTGCAGCGCATCACAAAGCCATTTCTCAAGATCTGGTTTGGCCGACCGGAGACGAGCGGAGCTGATCTGGCGCAGTGGGTAATCGAGGACGGAACCGGCTTCCCAGATGACGAAGGGAAGATCATCTACCTGCAATTGCGCATGGCCGGCAAGGATAAGCTGATCGGTCTGCTCAGGCCCTGGGCGCCAATCTGGAACCAGCTTGGGCAGGCTTCACCGGAAGAGCTGAACCAGTTCATCGACGAGTTCATGAGCGCCGATCAGGAAGACGATGAGCCCGATAATGGGAAAGGTCCTCAGGAGGTAGTCAGGACGCCCGCCTGACTTTTGCGTTAGCGCTCTTCTCGGCCGGGCGTCTTGCCGCAAGACTGTCGCGCTCGGAACGGAGATGGAACAGGACGGTTTCGATGTGAGAATCTGTCTCCGGCGCGCGCACGCTCACGATTTCCTTCCTTTCAGCATTGCTCAGAAAAGCGCCAGCGAAAAAGCGGCGGCCTGAAACTGGTGACCGCCGCTCTCTCATGTACCATCATCCGTTCAGTTCGAAGCCTTCGTTTGTTTCTTTTTCTTCGGAGCCTCCTTTCGTGTTTTGTTCGCTTGCCGACCGACTGGTTTACCAGGTAAACCGGTATGCAGGCGATGTACCAGAGATCCTGCGTTACCGCTCTTCACGGCTTTCGTGTTTCGCGGAACAATCTCCGTTCGCGCTACGAAGGCCAGCATTCCGTTCAGCTTCTCGACAAGCTCCTTGCCGTTCTGACCGGACTTCAGATACAGCGCGGTCTCGGCAAGAACGGTAGCCGTCACTCTGGTGGGTTTGTACACCTTGAGGCCGATCAGGTCTTTCGCCACGTCGTCACGTACCATGGCGCCCACGCTGCCGCGCTGCGGTCTGGCCGCGGATTCCACCACTGAGCTGGTGATGCGTTCCGCTTTCACTGGTTTCTCCGCTTTTGCCTTGTCTTTGGCAGTCTTCGACGGCTTTGCGGACTGCGCTCTCTGGTCGGCGCGCTTCTGAAGATCGGCCAGCCATTTCACCTGATCGGCGGATGTTCTGGGCGCCTCGCGTACAGCTCTGAACGGAAGACGACCGGTTCGCACGGCCTCAAGGACTTCCAGACACATGCGGCTGTACTTCCGATACTGGCTGATCGTCGATTTGTCGAGACCCAGCGTTTTCGCGATCTGAGGATCGGTCAGACTGAATGGCGCCTTGCTCAGCCGTTCGATATTGGCGACCATGTCGTCCGGGGTCAGGTTGTTGCGCTTCAGATTGTCATGCAATCCCGCGATATAGGCGGCGTTCAGGTCCGTGGCGTCGTCCAGAAGGGCGAGCACCTGGGGACCGGTGGGCCATGATCGCTCGGCCTGAAGCAGCCTTTCCATGCCCAGCAAACGTCCGTGGCCTCTGGTCAGCACAACCGAGCCATCCTCGCCGAACTGATAAGTGACCGGCGTTTTCTGCCCTTCCTGAGCGATGGATTCGGCCATCTTCTTGATCTGCTCTTCGGTACGGCTTTTCGCCCTTCCATCCATGCCTGGCAGGATGCGGAACTGACCCAAAGGGATGCGGTGAACGATGCCCGGCTCTCCCCAGGCTTCCGCGTTCACCGGACTAATGAGCGGAACTGCGCTGTCCACGCTTCGTGCGTCGGCGCTCTCCTCGACCGGTTCGGACGGGATGGGATGAGGAGCGTTCGCGCTATCGGCGGTTTCGACCATGGTGTCCATCAGCCGGTCACCTCAGGCTCGTCATCCTCATCGTCCTCGTCGCCCTGTTCGGCGATGTAGGCGGCCAGATCCGGCGCCTCGGCAAACTCGGTACCTTCGACGGGTACCAGTTCGCAGAGCACCAGACCTTCGCCCTGATCGGCCACCGCGAAGAACGCGAGTCCTTCGTCGTCTTCGATAAGCATGTTTCCGGCGTCTACGACATCAGTGTCCTCGACATGTTCGCCGTCGACTTCCGGGAGTTCTTCGACGACCATCTTCGATTTGTCCGGGTTGAATACGATTCGGGGCATCAGCCCTCCTTTTCAGTTCCCCACTATATGCGATTCCCATTGGTTCCTGCAAGAGAAAAGAGGGTACCGAGGTACCAGGTGGTTTTCCCGTCTTGCGTGGCCTTGGGAAAGGCTCCATACTGACTATGTGTTACCGCTTTTCAGGGCAGTCGAGGACAGGGAGGTGCTTGTGAGCGTGCGCGCTACGGAGACAGATCCGGTCGAACTTCATGAAGACATTCTCGAATGCGTCTGTGACGCCATCCTGAAGTTAGATGAAGCTCGCGGTATAGCGGCTGCCGAGTGGGGCGATGACGACGCGCGTGTAAAGACAATTGAAGGCGTCTGGACTGAAGCCTATAGTCTTCGCCAATGGGCACTGGATTGCATCGCTGAGCTTCGTATCGGAAACCTCGGCCGGGCCTATAACCTGCGGGATACCCGGAAAGCCGACCATGGCGAGCTGATGTGTCTGAAATCGGTTTGGACCGAAGACGAGTACCGGCAGATCGAAAAAGACCGCCTCTGAGATCGGGCGAACACACGCCGAATATCCGCGTAGCGCGAACGAGCCGAATCACGCCTTACCGAGAATCCCCAGAAGAGCGTCAAAACAAAAGACTTGACAGCCCTGTACGATTAATGATTGAATATTAACCGTCACTCTTTTGTTTCGAAAACGATGACTCCCCAGCAGGTAACCGACTTCCTCGCCAGTAAGCAGCCGCCAGTCGAACCGAAGCCCGAGAACGCTCCGGCGTGGCTGCTCGATCAACTGGTGAGGGCATCGCGCATGCCGGTCAGCCGGCAGACGCCGCACATCCGGGGAGTAGTGGCGCACGTCTCGCCCGCGGTGGTGTGGGTGACGACGGATTCTCTGGATCGCCGCCTGCTGGCGATCTCCGGCAGGTACGATTACGTCCCCGGCCTGAAGATCGGCGATAAGGTGGATTGCTGGTACCGGATACATCCATCCGGGCTCATGGGCGGCTGGACATGCAGAAGGATCGAATGAAGAGGCTCTGAAAAAGGAACGGGCCGGCGACCCACGACAAGTCATCCGGCCCTGAAAGGACAAACCTTGTACCCACAAGATAGCACACTCAGGAATCCCGCCGCAAGGAAAATCTCATCCCTCCGAGGTTGTCATGCCTAACCGCGTACTACGGGAGGGCATCAACAGTAGTACGCGCATTGACGCACTATCCGAACAGGCTGAACTGCTTTACCGGCGCCTGATGAGCGTGGTCGACGATTACGGACGCTTCTATGCAAGTCCTAATGCAATCCGGGGCGCATGTTGGCCGATCAGTCTGCGCGCACCTTGCGAGCAATCTGTTAGCAACCTGTTGGCAGAATGTCAGCAAGGACCAAATCCACTCATCCAGGTTTACGTGGTCAATGGTCTGTCATACCTTCAACTTACTGATTTCAGGCAACAAACAAGATCAAAGAGTAAGTTTCCTGAACCTGTTGGCAGGTTGATATCAGATTGCGAGCAACCTGTCAGCAATTGCATAGCACTAGTCGGAGGCGTAGTCGGAGGCGATATTCGTAGTTCGGAGGCGGCGAGTAGTACTGAGAAAACTATACCAACCCCCCTACCCCCCACAACGCCGCCGCCGCTTCCCAAATCAGCTCGAAAACGAGTTTACCAGGTAAACCGGGAAAATCCGGCAGGCAACAAAGCCATCATCGACGCGATTGTCGAGGGCAAAGATCCACCACCTCGGGCGCCGGCGAGCAACGGCTGGGTGGAGAAAGCCGTCCGGGATAAGTTTCCACTTGCCGACTCGCAGATCTGCCGGGAGATCGAGAACGCCGCAAGAACACGCATACCGAGCGCCACGGCGGAGGAGATTGCGATGGCGGTTCATCGCGCCGGCGAACGGGACGGAGACTCGCAGCGCAGTCCGGCGCTGTTTCTGATTACCGTTCCGAAAGTGCTCTCCGAAGTGCTGCGCATGACCAGACCGCGGGAAACCTGGGAGGAGATCGAAGTCAACAACGCGGCGATCACAGACGCTCCGCTGGAAAGTGGGAACCATGCGACAGCCTGAAGAAACCGAGTCGCGAGATCTGCGCTTCGCTCAGTTGGATTGCGAAATCGAAGCCATCAATCAAACTTCCAAACACAAGCACCAGTGGCGCATCCATGCTTGGAAAGAAGACGGTCGGCTACGCATCAGATGCGTCGATTGTGGAAAGACCGCGACGGTCGGCGCATCACGACTTGGTGTCGGACGGCCACCAAAACGCTGGCGAGAGTTTTGCCCCGCCATGCGCATGCCGGCTCATCGCGAGTTTCGGAACCAGCCGCTGAGGAAGAGCGCATGACTGGTACTTTTCCACGTTTTCAAAGTTCCCGTTTCGTGATACACTTTCATTCACAAACCATGGGTTTACCAGGTAAACTGCGTTTTTCGTTGGCGCTCTTCTCGACCTGCGAGGAGAGTTTGAAGTGTGGAGCGTTCGCGCGATGACTCCGAACACAATCGCTCTGGATATTCACCTTGAGGCACGACTCGGTGAGAACGATCCAGCATTGGAGGTGATGCTGGAGATTCTGAAGTTCGTGCTCGGTAAAGCGGCCACGCTGGAAGTACGTAGCGCGAACGGAGAACAGGTGGCAACACCAACAGAAGCCGGGAAGAGCGGGAACACACAGGACTGATGCCGGTAGCAAAACAGTATCGCCGTTTCTATCGAGGCCCCGCCTGGGAACAGGTGCGGGAAGACTGCCTGAAGCGCTGTAAGGGACTCTGCGAGGACTGCGGGAAGCCGCACCGCAAGACGGTGTACGTGACGCGCGACGGAACGGGGCGATACTGCATCGGGCTGGCGAAAATGTACCAGAACGCTTTTCTGCTGGTGTCCAGCGTTCTTGCGGATCTCAAAGTGCTGAAGCGGTCGAAGGCAGGCAGAGCACAGGTCGCACAGTTGCAGTGGATCGGCGCCGATGGAAAGCCGGCGGAATGGCCGAAGTGCGGGTACATCTGGAAGATTCTGGTGATCGTCGCGCCATCGCATCAGAACCATACACCGGGAGACGACCGCCCGGAAAACATTCGCGGTAGGTGTCAGGGATGCCACCTTCGCTACGACCGTGAGACGCACCGGCTGAACCGCGCGAAACGGCGGGACATGCACCGGCCGGTGATTCGCGTCAGTATGGGGATGCCCGTCTGGGAAGGAGCCTCCGCTTGAGTTTACCAGGCGAACCGCCTCTTTTGTTGGCGCTTTTCTCATCTTTCGCGAAAGGCTGGTGCCTGTGAGCGTGCGCGCGCCGGGCATGCAAAACGCCGATCCACCGCATGAAGGCGAAATGGTGATGTTTTGTGGTCATTTGCATGTTGGGCCGGATTGCATCGATCTGAGCAAGAACAAACCGCAGCACTGGTATTTTCTCGGCCACGGGAATGCTTTCAAGCGAATTGCGAGACTTCCCGGCGACACGGAAGTGCCGATGTCAGAAGAGTGGGTTACGTGCGAATGGGCGTGGATTTGTCAGAATTGCCATGACAAGCTGAGGCACAACAAGAACCTGCCGCTTGTGGATGTCATTCGTCAGCATACCCAGTGGATCGGAAAACCCCCGGAGATCGTGCATTATGCGTAGCGCGAACGTTCCCGGCTCCAAAGCTTCCACCGAATCCGAGAAGAGCGGTAAGGCATGAAGGGGTTAATCGCTTCAGAGAAGAGCACCAACCAATCAGGAGGAAACCAATGAGCCAGGGAAAGTCATTCCAGCGGGAGCAGAACCAGATCGATCCCAAGTTCTGGATCGACGGACGCCAGCAGATCATCACACGGCACAACGAGGTCGTTCCCCGAGACGAGCCGCTGTTCCTTCTGCGCGCGCGCGATGAGAACGCCGTGACGGCGCTCGCGGCGTACCGTGAAAGGTGCGCGGCGGCCGGCTGTTCGTTCGAACAGCTTGAAGGTATTCAGGAGCGAATCCGGGAGTTCATCCAGTTTCGGGAGACTCATCCCGAGCGCATGAAAGAACCCGGTTCCTCTTATCGCCGGGGTGGTTTACCTGGTAAACCGCCGGGGGGGGCCGCCTGATGCACACTTTGTCGTTGGCGCTCTTCTCGGGTGTTTCGGTCGCGGAGGCTGTAACGTTCGCGCTATGCGGCTTCATGCTAGCGATGTTTCTGCTGGTCTGGCATGTCAATCAGTTTGTGAAAATGACGCGTCAGAAGATCGGTCCCCTAATTCTTCACCCGAATGCCCCAGTCGCTGAAATGGTGGAGGAGTTACTGGAGAACTACCACAACTTCATGAGGCAGGCCGAAGATCTCGCGAAAGGCAACCAGGGGCTGGTGGATGCGCTCGCGGACAGAGACGCGCTGATCCGAAAGTGCGAAGTGCTTCTCTCGCCATTCATGCTGCCCGATGTTTTCGTGAACATGTTGCACTCCGGCAAGAAACCGCCGCTTGACGATCAGACCCAGCTTGTCCTGAACGAATACCGCAACCTCATCGCAGTGCACGCCGGTTGCCGGCAGGCCGAGGTTCAGGTGGAATTGGCGAAACAGCACGACACGATGGCGCGCAGCGTGAACGCGTTCAATTCCTTCATGGAGGAACACTTCCCCGAAGAGGTCAAACAGGCCCGCGAGTTGAACACACCGATGTTCGAGCTGGTGCAGAACATGCTGCTCAGAACGAAGCATCCCAAGGGCTGGTTTACGTCGGCGCTTTCCTCGGCTCATACGGAAGGGCCCAAGTCGTGAGCGTGCGCGCGCCGGGCCGATTCGGTATCGTCAGTGCCGCCGCTTACGATGTTCTTGCGGTAATGGCCGATCACGCCGGAGTGTTGCGTGTGCCCTTCGATGAGGATCAATGCGCTTCGGTTCTTCGGTCGTTCAAAGGCAAGAGCGAGCAACTCATTGAGTGCGTCCCTGACCATGTCCGCGATGAGATCATGGAAACGGGACTTCTGTGTCCGCTCACCAGAGAAAGGCTTCATTATACCCGTATGGGGTGGCAGGAACTTGGGTATGATGGGACCACTGCGGAACTGTGGGCATTTATTCAATGAGAGCGCCGAGCATGTCGATTCTGCGGGGCTTCGCCGAAATGTCCGAGGACGAATGCCAGCAGATCATCGTTTCGACGGTTCGCACCGCCTGTTTGGTCATGAAGAACTCCGTTGAACCGTCCGCGAGTTGAACACACCGATGTTCGAGCTGGTGCAGAACATGCTGCTCAGAACGAAGCATCCCAAGGGCTGGTTTACGTCGGCGCTTTCCTCGGCTCATACGGAAGGACCGGAGTCATGAGCGTGCGCGCGCCGGGCAACGGACAGGACCGCAATTTGATAACAAGCCAGTGTCCGTTCTGTTTCTATCTGGCACCATTACCGGGGTTCGCCGGGATCTGCCCACAGTGTGGCAGAGATACGTCACGGATAATCGGGCATCTCCGTTATGATGATCCTGAGGAGTTGACGGGAGAAGACGCCGCCGCTGCCTATCGATTGGAGCGCATATTCTCTGGCGCGGAAGGACCGCATTCATGAGCCTGCGTGAGCAGATCATCATCAATCCAGCGTCCCGTAGCGCGAACGGTGAAGAGGTAAATCCTTCAAACAAAAGGGAATTATATAGGTGACTACATCCACTGAAAGTCATCGGGTTAGCCCTTCGCCTTCTTCGCGGCCCTGCGGCGGCGTTTCTTCGCGGCTTTGCTCTTCGGTTTTGGCCGGTACGCGAGAACCGCGTCGGCCATCCTGTCGAGGACTTCGGGGACGGACCTCATGCGCAGAGCCTCGTGTAGGTGAGCCGTTTGCCCACTGTCGCATCCACAAGCGAGCCCAGCCGCTCAAGGCTGTGCCGTTTGACGTTGCCCTCGTTCAAGCGAAACGTGAATTCGTCGATGTAGCGCCCGAGATGTTTGCGGTTCGCGTGGTGATAGACGCCATGCAGGCCGCGCTTAAGCACGGACCAAACAGACTCGATAGAGTTGGTGCTCACCGGCCCACGGGCATATTCGCCCGCAGAATGGTTGACTGTATCGTGGCGGAAGAAGAGGCCATCGAGATCAGAAAACACCATGTGGTCGTCGGTGTACAGTTGCGAACCCACTTCCACGTTTCCATGGATCTCGCCGTGGATCGCATCGAGCGTGCGCTCAGGGATTACCTTCGCCCGCGTCCGTCCGCCGCGCTCCCGCATCCCGAGGACGGCAGTCTTGCCGACCGCGCCCCGGCCCGCATGGAGCTTCTGCCACTCGTGTTTGTTTCCCTCCAGCCCACCGACGAAGCATTCGTCGATTTCGACTTCGCCCCGGAGCTTGTCGAGCGGGCCGTCAGGGCCGCCGCAAGCTTCCCGCAGACGACCAAGAATGAACCATGCGGTTTTCTGAGTGACCCCGATTTCTTTCGCCAGTTGCAGGCTGGAGATGCCCTTTCGCGCAGTCACGAGCAAGTACATGCTGTACAGCCACTTGTGGAGCGGCACCTTGGACCGCTCGAAAATCGTGTTCGTCCGAATCGTGAAGTCGAAGCCACAGGCGAGACAGCGGTAGAACCCAGCCTTACGCGTCGCGCACGCCCCAAGGGCGCTCACGCGCTCTCCGGACTTGCAGTCGGGGCAAACAGGGCCGGAGGGCCACAACCGGCCCTCCAAGTAAACGCGCGCCGATTCCTCATCGGGAAACAGCGCGAAAAGCTCAAACGTGCTGATCGTGGAGCGGCTCATCGAACGATCTTCCCCCTACCAATCTCCGAGAAAGCAAAGGTGTGGCGGGAGTCCTTTTCTTCCTGGCCAAGCCAGCTAAGGTTGATGGTGTCACGCCACGCCAGCACCACGGCGCTGTCAGTGATGTCATCGGGAACGCCCGTTATTTCGTCTGTTATCACCATGCTGTGGTCGTTTTGGGAGTTGACGCCGAGATCGGCGGCGGGATGCTGCAGCGTTACGTGGGGCAGCCCAGCAGCATCAACGCAGACTGTCTTGAGCTTAAGGGATCGCATGTTAGTTGGTCCTCGCAAATCTGTCGGCGTCTTCGGAACGCTCCCGCTCGATGGTGGCAATCACTTGCGGGTTGGCCGCATCAAAATCCGCCAGCGCTTGGCGGGCCGTCTTCGCTTCGGCGCGGGCAGTGATAACCTTTGCCCCGCAAAACGCTTCGGCTTCTTCTCCACGCGACCAGGCGCGATTGGTGGCCGATTCGGCCTCATCCTCCCAGCCCCGGATGGCGTCCAACAGCGAGCGGCGCTTGTCGCGGAGCTTTTGTTCGGCGACCCGAGGCTCTTTGTCGATTTCGGCTTGCTGAGCATCCAGAGCCGCGCGGATGGTGGTCGCTTCCGGGGCCGTGAAGCAGACTCGACCGATTACGTTGGTCACGCCCGCCGGAGCGGTCTGGCCCTTGCGGAGCATGGTGCTGATGTCGTACATCCGCTGGCTGACGGCGACCTTTTTGCCGTCCAAATAGACCGTGGCCAGGGCGGAATCGAGGTACCGGGCATGGACAACCCGCACTGCTTTACCGCTCTGCGTCGTCTTCGTCAGGATGGTCTGTTCTGTGCTTTCCATGGTTTTATTGTACATGGCTACACGGATGTAGTCAAGTACAAACCTCTGCCGGACCCGAGATTTTTGAAAAGAAGGCGAATGTAGACATGTATGTAATTCCCAAACAAAAGCCGAGAGGAGCGGTAACGCAGCAATGATGCCCGTTGATCCCCATACCCTCGCTCAGCAGATGCGCGATCAACTGACGGTTTCCGAAGAGCAGCTCAGAGCGAAGACCCAGGAGAAGATCGCCCTCGACCAGATCGGCAAAGCCAAACAGGCCTTGCTGGCAACGGATATCGACCGGCTTCCCGAACTCTGTTTCTCGGCTGGCGAAATCGAGCGACGGCGTTCTCTTCTCGCGATGCAGAGGGACGGGGAAGGACGCTTTTACCAGTCTCAGATCGACCTGTGCACGCTGGTTATCAATCAGCTTAATCGGCAGATCGAGCAACTGAAGGCCAGTCTGGAACAACTGGAGAGCCGCGTTATCAGGCCGTCCTGAAACACGCTTTTATGTCGGCGCTCTTCTCAGCTCGGTTGAATGGCAGGAACGCGGGAGCGTTCGCGCGATGAAGAAATGGGTATTTCACGAAGCGGTCTGGGGAGACCTTACAGTTGTGGTGATGCCTCGTATTCTCAGAAACCGCGTGACTGACTCGAACACGGGCGTGGTTATCAAAGCGCCATTCCATTCTGCACTGTGCGCGTGTGTGGTGGTCAACGACGGCTCGAAAGTAAACTGCGACGAACGGGTGTTGGATCACATCGTTGGATTAGACAGGGAGCCATGGCGTAAGATGTGCCCATTCGTGTGCACAATTCCAACTTACCGCATGACCGATGAAGAGAAACGCGATCTGGTCTACCAGCAGGCTCTAGCAGGTATGGCCGCCCATATCGGAGAAACAGCAGCCGCTGCACAGCTTGAGATGACTCTGGGGTGGTGCACGGATAGCCTCGATTGTGCGGAATGCGGTTTGATGGTACCCGGCCATTTTGCCATAGGCGCTTTTCGCGCTGCCAAGGCGCTGAAGTGGGGCCTCAATTTGGCAGGGATGCCAGTCTGTCCCGCTCACAAGCCAAGGCTACCATTATGGACCGAGGAAGAGTTCATCGCGATTGAATCATCTGAAGTTGCACGTAGCGCGAACGCTCAGCAGTCCGGCGCGTCCGAGCCACCGGAGAAGAGCGGTAACGCATGAAGCGACTCGTTTTCCTGTTGATGCTCTCCTTATCAGGGCAATCCATCCTGTATCCAATCTCGCCCTGCCGACTGGCGGACACCCGGCAGACCTCACAAATGATAGCCGGAGAGACGCGCAACTTTCAGGTCACCGGGCTGTGCACGATCCCTTCGACAGCTTCAGGTATCGTCCTGAATCTCACGCTGGTTCCTCCGACTGTTTCGGCGCCCGGCTACGCGACGGTGTGGCCGGCCGGTTCCTCGATGCCGTTGGCTGCAGCGATCACGGATACGATTGCGGGCATGGTGATCTCCAATGCGGTAACCACAGGGCTGGGGACAAACGGGCAGATCAGCATATACGTTTTGGAGGCCACAAATGTGGTGTTGGACGCGGAGGCGTGGCTGGGATCTGGTCCACCCGGCCCAACGGGTCCAACAGGTCCGCAGGGAGTTCCGGGACCAGCGGGACCTCAGGGCAGCATCGGACCAACAGGCGCCACTGGCCCAACCGGTCCGCAGGGGACGCTCGGTCCCATCGGACCAACGGGACAGACCGGGCCGGCCGGTCTGCCAAGCCCGCCTGTGGTCGGACTCGCCGGCGGGGGCATTCAGATTATGACGGAGTCTTCGCAGCAACAGGTGAGCGTCGATCAAACCCTCGTTGGGCTCCGTGTAGCCGTGCCCCAGAGATCGAGCTCGCCATGCGTTGAGAACGTGTGGGCGATGGACGATCCCACGAAGACCAGTACTCCACACGGGTATTTGTGCGCTCTTGCGAATACCTGGCTGGAGTGGTCTCTCACGACGTTCTGAAACGCTTTATGGGTGACCGCTCTTCAGGGCTTTCGTGGAAGGCTTGGGATTCTCACCGTTCGCGCTACGGTCGTCCGCCCACATTTTGTTCAGTTGCCTGTCCAGCCACTCGTCGGCGAATCCGAAGGCCAAAAGAATCAGAAAAGCGATGAATGCGCCGATCAACTGCAGAAACACGGTTCTTCTCACTTGTTACTGCCGTTCTCTCGGAGTTTACCCTTTTCGGAGTTATGGGCAAGATCGTTGAGATCCGTCAGAAGTTGGAGACCCTGCGACCATTCAACGAACCATGGCTTTCCAGGCAATATCAAATACGGGAATAAAGCAAAAGGATTGCGATAATCTCCCGTCGCGACCATCATTTTCCATTGCCGCAACCGTGGTCCGTCCCACCAGTGCCGTGGCTTGCATTCCGGCGCGCGCACGCTCATAGCGTCCTCCTGTGCGATTCACCCGAGAAAAGCGCCAACGCATTCATGGGAGTTCGATGCCGAGTACATCACATGGTGCATTAGTAAGATCCTGTTGCGATCCGAGGTAGCGTTCCGTGGTTTCGATCGAAGAATGCCCGAGGGTCAACTGAATCTGATGCAACCGGGCGCCACCCCTCTCCGCCAGCTTTGAAAACGTCCTTCGAAGATCGTGAGGCCCCAGCTTGCCCAATCCCGCCGCATAGGCGTGTTTCGTGACCAGATCCCGGATGGCGCTTCGGCTCAGCGCACGCCCGAACAACATGTCATCGGTGCACAGGAATGGACGGTCATCCTGTGCGTCGATCAACACCTTACACCAGTTGGGCACCGGCACCGTTCGGAGCTTGTTTCCCTTTCCCACGAGATCGACGATGACCCACCGTCCGTCCCGTTGCTGTACCTGATCAGCTTTGATGCAGACCAACTCCTCGCAACGTATACCGGTCCCGATAAAGGTCCCGATGATCGCGCGGTCCCGCCTTCCTCTCACCGTTTCCGCCGGCGGCGTCTGGATCAGTTTCTCGGCCTGATCGACGGTCAGCCACTTTCCCGTTCTTCGCTGATTCCTTGCGGGTCCGCGGATCTTCAGAATACTCTCCTCGGTGTCCTTGTCGATCGCTTTCCAGAGCTGCGCTTCCTTTACGAGTGCTCGGACGGCCGCCAGACGCAGGCTCACGGTAGAGGCGCTCAGGCCCTTCGTTTCCATGTGCTCCCGGTACTCCAGAACCGTGTCCCGCGTGATCGCCCGGTCTCCCAAAAAGGCGAAGAAGCCCAGAAGCGATTTCCGATAGGCCAGTTTTGAGTTGGGCGATGAGACGGTACGGCAGACCAGTTGGATGAGCTTTTCGTACAACGGGATCAATACCAGTTCGGTGCTCATTTTTCGTTGGCGCTCTTCTCGGGTGAACTGGCCGGATTCGGCTGTCGAGCGTTCGCGCGCTGAGCCGGCTTCCACGCGATGGCCAGATGGGCATAGACGCCGGCCGCCGCCAGCCCGCCCCAGTTGGGCCGAAGCGGAGGATTGCTAAAGATCCGCCATGTGGATACAAACACGGCGTGCATCGCGGTGGGGAAGTGGTTCGGGTACTCCCGGAGTGCCGATGTTAGTTTGGTTTCTCTCATTGGTTCGCGCTCTCCTCGGCGCGGTTCACTTCACGATGAAAAGGCCAGAAGAGCGCCAACATATATGCGTCACCGCTCTCCTCGGCTTTGTTCGGGTACGGGGTTTTGAGCGTTCGCGCTCCGGGGAAACTGCCTGACGCGGGGCCATTCCGGCCATTCTGCGGGGTCGCCGCCTTTAGGGTCATTGAGAAGCGCCTCGTATCCATTCCACTCCTGAATGCCTGTGCGGTTTCCAAAATGTGTACCGTCTGGCCACTTGAGAAACTCCAGTTTTTCACGCGCAGCCCAATCCTTGGCCGTGTCTGCAGCCAGTCGCTTTGTTGATAGCGCCATCGGATGCGCCCCGAGCTGCTTCACGAAGCACGGCACGCCAGCTTCTCGGCACTGCTGAATCGCGCTCCTCGCCCAGGCCAGATCGAACGGCCGCGCACCGGGTCCGCTCTCTCCGCCGATGATGATCCAGTCGAGTTTCGCCTGGACGTCGGCACCGTGGCAGCCAGAGTTGTTCAGCCCATTCAGGTATCGCCCGATTCCGCTCACACTCGGCAGGTGCTCGAAGTCCACGGGTCCCAGCGCCGGCTCGTAGCTCACGAACCGCACCGCCGCCGGTGTCTTCAGCAGCCACGGTATCCGCTCATCCGCCCGTTGCTGATCCTCGGCCGAGACACCCAGCCAGACGTTCGGAAGCGGCCATTGTGTAGCTGCCTGAGGTCCACCGACTTTTGATGCTTTCAACCGCCACCATGCCCACCAATTCGATTCATAAGCATGAGGACGTGGCAACTGCGACCACTGGTACATCCGCTCCGCTCGCTTCGTGAGCACCTGAAACGTGTGTTGCGGACACAGCGCCATGACAGCGAACACGCGGTCAATCGCATCATCTGGCAGGTTCTCATGGAACAGGTCGCTCATTGAATTGACGAAGATCCGTCGTGGTTGGTGCCAGTGGAGCGGCTCCACCAGCTTCGACTCGATCAGCTCGACACGCCCGGTCCACTGCGGGTGTCCGTTGGTGATTTGGACAAAGCCGCTGAACGGCCCGGCCTCGGTATCGTCATGAGGAAAACTTTTGACGAGCCGAGGCCCAGCAAACCGCGCCGCAATCCGTTCCGCATAGCAATTCACGCATCCCGGCGAGACACGAGAGCACCCGCGCGTCGGGTTCCACGTTGCGTCCGTCCACTCAATGGCCGTTTTCTGACTCATCCTGCGTTACCGGTCTTCTCGGGTTTGGCGGACAACTCGGAGATCGCACCGTTCGCGCTACGACGGGCTAATATGTCGTTTGCCTGTTCCAGTTCACGTTGCCATCGGCGTCTCGGTTCACCTGCCGGAGCATCACCGAGAAAGCCCAGACTGCATCGGCATCGCTCTCCAGAGAGATTGTTATCGGTCCAATGCAGGCTCGGCTCATGTCCGGTCAGGAGTCTGCATAACTTCGGTGGCCAGTCTGGAAGCGTCCCGTGATCGCTGTACCACCAATCGAGGAAGCGGATCAAAAAGCCCGGCGCGCGAACGCTCTCAGCCTGACCTTCAGTGCGCGGCCGAGAAGAGCGGTAACGCATCAGAGCCAGTCTCCATGCTGATCCACCGGGAAAGCCGGAGCTCCGTTCGTATACTGGTAGACCTGAGACGATCCTTCAAGCGTGAAGATGCAGCGATGAAACAGAATGGGGTGGTACCACTCGCCGCTCATCCCGTACACTGTAAGCACCGTCAGGCATCGGCTGCACTTCCACCTGTCCGGCTGACGCAGCGGCTCGGGATACGGCGCTGGCAGAGGCCCGGCAAGCAATCGGGCGCAATCGGGCAGGCGAGTACCCGTCCAGAACCGCTTCAGAAGCCCTGTAACGCGTCGGACAGCTTCGCGCACCTGACCTACCTCCAAACGCCCGGACCGGGCTGGCCGGGGAGCTTTACCGGGCTGGCTGGCCTGAAAAACGACCCAGCCAGCCCGGCAATGGCGATTTCGGCTCTGACGGACCGGAACCGTCAATAACACGGATTATCGACTATCAATAATCACATGTCAAGCCCCATCAAAGGTGGTTTGGTACTGGAACTGCTCAGGCGTTACCGCTCTTCTCGGCTGGATCAAACAGGCTGGGGTTGGTACCGTTCGCGCTACGGGGATTGGTCGGGTGCCCCGGATTCGAACCGGGAATCTCCTGCTCCCAAGGCAGGCGGGTTAAGCCGTTTCCCAAGCACCCGGTATGTTGGTTGCGGCGGTCGGAGTCGAACCGACTTCGTTGAGGTTATGGGCCTCCCGCTGGGACCCGGGCTTATACTTGTGCTATGTGGAGTCCCCAATCCGGCCTGATTCGCCGGCTGGAACAGATCCTCGAGAACCAGGAGAAAATGATGAGCGCTCTTTCCGACCTGCAAACCGCAGTGACCAATCTTGTGACGGCATCGAATGCCGAGGTTGCCGCAATACTGGCAGACCTTCAGGCCCTCGGCGCCAACGTCTCGGCTTCCGACGTAGAGAACGCCGTGACGCAGATCAACCAGGTAACCACGAACCTTCAGAACGAGACCGCTTCCCTGGCCAGTCCCCCTCCGACTACGACCGCGCCGCCCGCTTCCTCGTAACGGCTCCTTCCTCTTCTGTCGAGCTGGCGGTTCCGGGTCGCCAAACAGGCCGCCAGCTTCCCGCCTTTTTCGTTACCGCTCTTCTCGGATGGATCAGTCAGACCGAGGCTGGCACCGTTCGCGCTACGAGGTCGTAGGTGAGCAATCGGTTCTCGGGTTCGTCCGGCGATCCGCAGCCGGGGCAGGGAGCCGAGGAAATCAGGCCGCGCTCGTCTGTTGTGCCGTCCCACCGTTTTCCGCAGGGGATGCAGATCCATTTCCAGAGGAAATCCACTTCTTCGTTACCGCTCTTCTCGGCTTCAGGCGTCGGTTGCGGCTGGTACCGTTCGCGCTCCGAAGGCCAGAAGCATTCCGCGATGTGCCGCGAAATGGCTGGCGGGATGATGGCGATTGCGGCTGAGGCTGCCTTGCGGGCCTGACTGCGGGAACCGAGCTTCAGGCATGTGCTTGCCGGGTCGCTGAACCAGTCTCCGCCGATCTTCCTCCCATCGTCGAAGCAGTAATCGCCCTCCGCGTCTTTGGGCCAGTTGTTGAAGCCCGGCGAGATAGTTCGGCCCGGTCGCTTCAACCCGTTCACCGGATTCTGCGAATGCCCGCTTTCCGTGTTGTTCGCCACTGCGAACCATGAGCCTCCGTCGTTCTTCGTGGCCACGCCGCGCGTCTCGTGCTCACCACCATTGAAACTCGGACTTGATCCGAGGCCGTCCTCGAACGCGTGGAAGTTGCGGCCGTCTCGCTTCTGGCCTTGCGCCCCACGTTCTTTCGAATCGGCGATACCGAACCACGATCCCGGCGGATGGTCCGTTCCGTCCGGGTTTTTCTTCAGCCGCGCCTTGCCGGGCATCCGAAGAACGCGCATATCGGGCAGGCCGTCCCGAATCACCACGATTCGATTGCCCACCATGCCCACGTCGCCCCAAAGGAAAAATGACCCAAAGTTCGCTTTCGCTGGTCCTACCCATTTCTGGGCACCGCGCACGTTCTCAACCACCATGGGGATGTAGCGCCCGGCGGCCTCCGATGCCTCGGCCTGGATCTGAAAACAGCGCCAGAACAGCCGTTGCCCCAGCAATGGCCTTTCCCTGGGGTGCTCGCGTTTCCAGCAGTCCCATTCGCGGCGTTCCTCCCGAGTCATGCCGGCTTCGGTCTTGCCCCACCATTCCGGTTCTTCCTTGCCGAGCTCGTCTGGCGGGATGACCTTCGCTCGTTTCCATGGCATCGCTCTGTACGAGAACTCCTGGCAGGGCGGGGAAGCCAGAATCAGGTCGGCATCGGCGAACTGCGCCCCGTTGAGCGTCCGGACATCCTGGAGGACCAGTTCGGCGTTCTCGGGAACGGGCCCATGCCATGGATGGTGTTCCCAGTCGAAGCCGATCGCTCGTCCGCCCATTTTGAGCCAGCCGCGGGACCATCCGAAAGATCCGGCGTACAACTCAATGCACAGCGGCGCGCGCACGCTCATGACCGATTCCCGTAGTCTTCCGAGAAAAGCGCCGACATATATGCGTTACCGCTCTTCTCGGCTTACGGCTGAAACTTCGGAGCTGGGAGCGTTCGCGCGCTCGGCAAGCCCGCCGGCTATTGTGAGTTCCGCAAGCCAGTCCGCCAGTTCCACGGTTTCGCCGATTTGGTAGGCCCGCTGAACTCCGGACAGGGAACACTCCCTGAGGAAACGAACAGCGATGAATCTCGGACGCTTCATGAGATGCTGATCTTCGATCCGCGCGTGATGCCGTGCGCCTTGATGGAGCCCGCCGGCAGTTCGAGGACAAACCGGCCATTGCCAGACGCTCCGGAAAAGTTGCTCACCGGAAACGACCACGATGCGATGACGGAGCCGTATTGATCGATCCACACCATATCGAGCGGGAACTTCACGCCTTGCATGGTCATCGTTGGCTGGGGAGTTTCAGGGCTGAACACGAAGAGCATCCCGTTACCCGCATTCGGCCGATTGCGCAGGCCGTCTGCACGCTCCTGGGGAGTCTCCGGTACTTCTGTCTGGAATGAGAAGCCATCCGGCAACACGATTTGCGCCGTCTTCATGCGTTACCGCTCTTCTCGGCTTGCGGAAGAAAGGTCGGGGCTTTCACCGTTCGCGCTACGCAGTGCCGCCATTTCCCGACTGATCGTCTCAAGTTTTTTCTGCTGCCGGTTGATGCTTGCGCAGAGCCAGCCTTCCAGAAACCAGATCTCCTCCAGCGTGGCGTTCTCAATGAACCTGTCGAGTTGCGCGAGTATCGAATCGGGCGGCCTTCCTGTGGGACGGGGCATCAGGCGGCCTCCGGCGTCTCGGGCTGAATATCGGGCATCTGCAGATTGTCTCCTACCAGAGAATCGAAGTTGAGCCCGGTCCATGTGCACACGACCGTGCAGTACTGCTGCGGGTCGTTCTCCGGCGCCGGCGCCCAGCCGTCCACGAATTGGCCGGCATGGTTCGGATCGGGAATGCCGCGGATCATCGCGATGATCGTCCTCGAGCCGTAGTGCGCCTGCAGAAGCCCGCGCATCGCCTTGAAGCCGGTCAGCGGATCCGGGAAGTATGCGAACCGCGGTTGTTCGTCGATGCCCGGCGGGATGACTTCGATTCTGGTGGCGCCCTGCGATCTGGCGAAGGCTCCCCATTCGATGTCTCCTGGGTTGTTGTTCCGGTTGGGCCGCGTTCCCGGTGTGTAGAAGCCTTCCATGCGGGCCATCGCTTCCATTAAGGTCATGGGGGGCTGGGGAAGTTTCAAAGGCATTCAGTCGTTAGCGCTCCTCTCGCTTTTTCTTCACAGGTTTGCGCTTTCGAGCGTTCGCGCTACGGGCATTGAGCACTTCGTCAGTTGAGATCACTTCCCTGAGCCTGGCCAGAAGTTCCTCGTCTGTTAAGCGATGCAATTCGCCGTCTTCAGCGAGTGCCTGCAGCCGGGGCAGTATCGCGCTATGCGGGACAAGTCGAATCACACGATTGTTCGACGACAGAAGGAGAAGCGACAAAGCCAGCAGTTCAGCCATCACGAACTTGCGAGCTTCGTCGAATTTAGCCGATGCGTCGGTGAAGTCTTCCTCGGAATCGAGGATGACCATGAGATGAGATTCGAGGCGGCGGCAGGCTGAAAGCATCACCTGGAGATCGCCATGTCGATTATCGGTGTAAACCAGAAAGCGGGCACGTTCGCTCAACAGATGGCATGCCAATCCGATCTCGCGGAGATGATCCAGAGAAGAAAACACTCTGCCTGGCTTATTGGCCTCGGGTTGAGGCGGAATCATGGTAACCGTACTGGTCGGCGCGCGCACGCTCACAGGCTCCTCCTCGTCATCCAAAGCGGAGAAAAGCGGTAACCACTAAGAGCCATTTTCGTTACCGCTCCTCTCGGCTGGCGTTGAAGTACTTGGCTGCTGAGCGTTCGCGCGCTGCAGAATGTCCCCAAGCACGAAGGCTCCAAGGCGCTTCTGAACCTCAGTCAGCTCATCACGCTCTTTTCGCATGTCCCCGATTTTGTCGAAGACTGTGGTTTTGTCAACGAAGTGAGGCGCATCGCGCATCAGGCTCGTCAGGAGATCTTTTCTGATGCGCGCGCAAAGCTGGCCGTCGCTCGTCCGTTTCCAGTAGACATGCACCGGATCGCGGTCCAAAGTGACGAAGGAGTACGCCATCAGTTCTCCCGCTTGACGACCATCGTAAGCTCCTGGCCATCGTCGAACAGAAACGTGAACATGATCCCGTCCACCGAATCGGGCATCAGGGGCAGGGCTTTCTCAGCGAACGCCCTGATCTGCAGGGCTCTCTGGACAGCCAGTTGTTCGGCCCAGGTGGCCAGCTCGGTTTCGTTGGGCATCCTTATGCTTTACCGCTCCTCTCGGCTTCTGATGACATTCTGGAATTCTGAGCGTTCGCGCTACCGGCAGGCCGCATAATGTCCATAAAAAGATCCATCAGCGTGATCGTCTTCGGCGCGCGAACGGTGGAAGCCTCAGGCTTTTCGGAAGTGCCCTGAGGAGCGCCAGCCGAAAAGCGTTCCTCGACGAATCCACACGCCGTATTCTGACACCGTCTGGCCATCGCTTTGCTTTCCGGTCCCCATGGAGGCATCATCCTCGACTGACACTTTGGACACAGCTCCAAATCGCTCATGCGTTGCCGCTCTCCTCGGCCAATGAAGAAGGGCCGAACCAGGGAGCGTTCGCGCTACGCAGCATTGTCCTGAGCCGGGAAGCTATCGACGCGTTTTCCTTCAGCCATTTTGCAGAAATGTCCCCCAGTGCGCTCATCTGTTCCGGGGTTGCCCGGTCCATCACATTCAGGCTGGCCGGGATTTCAGGGTCGATTCTGACGTAGACATCGCCGTAGATCTCCGTCAGAACCTTCATCTGGTAATCGACCGCTTCGAGCGGAGCGTGCATCATGATATCGGGCACCAGGCCATTGCGGAGCCATCGCAATGCCCCCCAGCCGTGATCGTCGCGACGGTTTACCGCGATTCCCTTGTCCGGCGAATGCCCACAGCCGAGTGAGAGGATGAACAGTTGCTCATGATTACCCCAGAGCCGCTTTGCTTCCGTGTAAGCCACCATGGCGGGATGATTGAGGCAAAGTCCTCCGTCGCAGTAGCCGGGTTCTTCGGGCGGGAAATAGATCGGCGCCGCGCTGGTGGCCATGGCGACGTCGACGGCCGTGAGAAGATCGTCCTGAGTGCTCCAGGACTTGAAAACCTTCGGTCTTTGACGCCGCATGTTGTACGCCGGGATCATCGTCCGCGGGCTGCATTGCGCGAAGCTTCTCAGGCCGAAATGTTGCGTCAGGGCGATCAGCCGGCCATCGGCTTCATAGCGGCTTCGAAATGGATTCCAGTTTGGGGCGACCCGGTGGAAGATTTCCTGTCCGCACTCATCGTAGAACTGCACAATTCGCGCCGGCGAAAGACCGAGGCCCAGCCCGATGGCGATGATCCCCCCGGTCGACGTTCCGGCGAGCAGATCCCAGGAAGCCGTCTGATTTTTGCCGTACAGCGACGACAGGATGGCCGCCGGGATGCGTCCCAGCATGCCTCCCCCGTCGATCGACAGCACGCGCTTCATTTTGCGTTGGCGCTCTTCTCGGGTGCGTCGGACGGTTTTGGCGGTTGGGCGTTCGCGCTATCTGCGGGGTCGCGTTTCACAAACGTCAGCAGGTTCATGTCGCAGTCATATCGCATTGCATCTAATTCGCCCTCTCGATAGACGAGACGGCCAATGGAGCGAAACCATTCACTCCGCCACGTTGCCAGGAGTTTTTCCTGTTCATTCACATACTCCATGACTGTGCGGAACATCTGGCGAAGCCCGCCTTTTGCGTTCCAGATCTTCATAAACGACTCATGGTCTTCGGGCGACAGCCGATAGCTTCCATCGGGAAGCAGATCGTAACCATTGCCGCCTCCGCCATACCGGCTCCGATGTCCGATGTGATGGCCGGGTATGTTTCTGATCTCCGGCTTCTCGCTGACGATGCCATATTCGTCGCGTTCGTAGGGGTCCTGCTCGGGTGGTTTTGTTTTCTTTGTGTTCATCGCGCGAACGTTCCTTTGTTCCTGGCTCTTCGCAGCTTCCGTGAAGAGCGCCAACATGAAAAGGCTTCCCGGCATCTCTCAACGAGAAGCACGGGAAACCCGCAGCAGGCCACACAGCCGGCCAGAATGAGAACCAGAACCTCGTAGGCTTCGTCACTCAGCGGGAAAAGCCGGCGGAGGATCGGCTGAGGCTCGGGGGACCGGTAGATCTTCAGTATCTGGGCCTTCATCGTCATCCTTCGTCACCGCTCTTCTCGGGTGAAGTGGAAGCTGTGGAATTCTGACCGTTCGCGCTATGGGGATAAACCACGGTTGCCTGAATTGCCCGCATGAAAATACCGCCACGTCGCGATTCGGGTTGTGGAGTGCGACCAACCTCAACGGAAATGAGATCCTGTTGCTGCTGCCAGTCCTGTTCGTTGGTAACTTTGGTCAGGAGCCATGGCCGATAGGTTTCCGTGTTCCAAAGGCGGCTGACTACGGCTCCTACCACACAAAGAGCATCGTCTTCGTGGCCTTCATTCCGCCAGAAACCAATTACGACGTAACCGCGCGTTTCCTCAAGGAAGCGGGCAACCCGCAGAAGGTCCCTTGCACTCCACAATATCCCAGGCCTGTACTTTGGCAGCCTGCTCGTAGGGCGAACGCTCGACTCTGCCTGCTTTTCCGAACTGGTCTGAAGAGCCATAACGAAAAGGTCACACCATGGTCATAATGGCGCCGGCGAGAACCAGCACGAGACCGCCGGCCTGCACGGGACTGACGGACCTCTCCCGCCAGATGAGCAAAGGAAGGTACCACATGAAAATAACAACGAACTCGTAGAACACGGTGGCGCGGGTGAGCGACAAACCGAACCTGCGGAGCATCAGCCAGAAACAGGTAAGCTGAGTGCCCGCGCTCATCGTCCAGAACAGCCAGGCGAGCGGCGGACGTGGCTCCCGCCAGAACCATGCGCTGTACCCCGTGGTCAACGCCAGTACAATAGCGATGAACGTCAGGCGGAAGATCATCATGGGTGACCGCTCTTCTCGGCTGGGTCGGAAGGTTTGGGTTGCTGAGCGTTCGCGCCACGAGTCTCAGTCCTCTCGGAATCTGTCTCCCATTGAAATACTCGTCGCCTCACCATCGCAATGATGTCCTCAGCAATTCGAAGTGCGTCCAAGGGATAAATCGGGACCACGAAGACAGTCTGGTCGTCAGTGCTTTGCTGAATCAATGGCCGATGCGACACTAACAAGACACGTCCGAGTTCACGCCCAATACACTCGAATCCGACGCAGAAGTGAGGTTCTTCTCCATCTGGCGCTGGCGGCGGGCCTTTGTCACTCCTCGTAATTCTATTCATCGCGCGAACGCTCCGCTGTTCAGGCTCTCCGCAATCGGCGAGAAGAGCGCCAACGTCAGAGAGCCTGAATCTGAATATTGGGAACCCTGGAGAACGCATTGAGAGCGTCCTCCAGCGTTCCGGGTACCTGATGCGCCGTGATCGTGTCACCAGCGATTTCGAACGAGAGCCCCGCTTTGCTCAGTTCCTCGGTGACGGTGTTCTGGAGTTCGGCGTGTTTCGCCTCGTCGGTTTCGTGGATCGTGAATTGCAGGTCCATGGTTCTCCCCTTACGATTTTGCAGGTTCAACTTCGGGCCATACCGCTGCGCTTTTGTTTGCGGCAGTGGCGGCGGGTGCCGCCGGGATCTGGGAGAGCGTGGCCAGGGTGTCAGCGTCCAGATTGCCTACGTTCGTGCAGATGCCCTGCACCAGCGTGGTGATCTGCGCCGCGGTCAGGTCGGAGTTGTTCTGTTTCAGATTGCGGATGGCCGTCAGCACCGCAGTAAAGCCGGGAATCGCGGCCTCCACAAGCTGAATGATGGTGATGACAGTGGCGGCGGCCATCAGGAGACCCCCAGAATCTGGTTGATCGCGCTTTGCAGATTGAGCAGATCCGCTTTCAATGCTGCGTTGGACACGCTGGCGTTGATCGCATTGGCGGCCAGCAGATTGGCAATTTTGACTTTCATGGTCTGGGCCGCCGTGCACGGAGTTGGCGCACCAGTGCTCGAACAGGACCATGGGTCGGTGCTGGCGAGCTCTCCCTTGACCTGTTCGAGAGCGGTTGCGATGTCCGCCAGAACGGTTTTGGTCGTCTGGCAGGTTCCGTTATCGAGAATCGGAGATGTGGAGCCCGGCTGCGCAACGCAGAGCGCCACCAGCTCGTGGGCCGCCGCATCGTTGGCGGCGGCGGCGAGCTGGACGTAATTAGCGGCGGTGATGACGGGGCTTTGAGGAGGGACTGGCGTGGTTGAAGCGCTGTTCGCGCAGGCGGTGTGTACCATGGCACCAGCAAGAAACAGGACCAGTAGAAGACCGGAAAGCGTTGCTCCGGTCTTGCTCAGCAATGCCTGAAGCGCAGACAGGATGAACGTCTGGTTCTGGGGCGTCAGATAGTTGAGCTGCTCGGTGGTGCCGAGGGTCGGGGACGGAAGAACGGTGTCGGTCTCGTAGACTTCGGGGATGGTCATCGGTCCGGCCGCAATGTACTCGTTGGCGTTCAACTGGCGCAAGGGAGTTGGAAGGATGGACATCGGGATCTGCGACTCGTTGCCTTTCGAGTCGATGCCGAAATTCTGTGTGCCTTTGATGTCGATCGAGGCCGGCCAGTTGGGCGCCGCGGCAACCGAGGCGGCCACCTGGAACGTATCCGTGAGGCTGGTGACCTTGCTGACGCCCCCGGCGATGTAGCCGGGCCAGCAGAAGTAGGTCATCAGAGTCGCACCCTGTCCGCTGGCCACCAGTTGGGCGGCGGCGGGATCGCTCCACAGGTGCGAGGGCAGAGTGGGGTCCCAGGGATAGGGAGAAGCGGGTTGAGGGAACAAAGCCAGCACCGTGTTGGGCTGGCCTTCGAGAGTGTCGGGCATTCAGAAGACTCCTTTCAGAAAATCGGGGGACGTGCTCGGGGGTAGTGAGGCGTCCCCACGTATTCCGACCTGAAGTAAGCAAGGGCCGGAAACAGCAGAAAAGATGAATCGCAAAGTCACGTTCAGACTGTTCGCTCTGAATGCTACCACACAAACAATTGGAAGGAAAGTACCAATTTGAGGTGACCGCTCTTCTCGAAAGTACCGGTCACGCCGGGGATGGCTCCGTTCGCGCTACGCTCTGATTGACTTCTTTCTGCTGACAATCCGGGCAGACCACGAAGTCCTTGCCGTAGACTTTCATAATCTTCCAGCCGCGCGACTCTGCCATGTTTTGTGCTCCCTGTTCGTCAAAAGGAATTCCCTGAGCTTTGTACGTGCCAGTTGATCCCGCCGACGACCAGAACCGTTCCGGCGGCTTTATCCTCTCAAGCGATAGACTGGCCAGTTCTTCAAATGGCAGAATCTGGCGACTACATGCGTCACAGGTTATCCATGGAGATACGATGTCCACGACTGTCCTGCTGATTGAGATGCTCATCCGTTGTTTTCCTTTCGTAGCGCGCACGCTCTCAGCGTCCAGAACAGAAACAGCCGAGGAAAGCGGTAACGCATAAAGACTTTCCTAACACGTGATTTCCTCCACAGGCAGAAGAACAGTGGAAGCGTTGAGAAGCATGATACCAATGGCCACATGAGAGAGTGCGATTGCCCTGATCTGGTCTTCGGGCGAGAGAGACGTGACGCGTTTGTCCTGCACGGATTTCCAGCATTTCCACAGACCGGGCGACACATCGTATGGCCGCCCGCTGTCGAGATACAGAACATCATGACCGCCAAAGTCTGACCGCAGGGGCAGGATCGGGTCCAGCCGTTTGCCGAAGCAAATCACGGCGGTCGGACGGGGATAATGGAAATTCCACACAAACTCCTTGGATGGTGACCCGTTCTGCATGATGCCCAGCGTTGCATCGAAAAAGGATGGGACTGCATCGCTGTCGGAAGAAGAAGGTAGGTAAGCGGCGATCCCATGGGTGGCGGCGATGGTCTGCAACAGCAGCGCCGTGTTTCGGGCGTCTTCGTGGGAGTACATCAAAAGCAGGTTCATTCGTTACCGCTCTCCTCGGCCTGAGTGCTTTTGTGCCCATTTGAGCGTTCGCGCTACGGGCCTGAAGGCCACTCCTGCGATCTTCGCCCGTGCGATGAGCGATGAGAATGTTCCGGCGATTGGATCAGATTCGACCGGAGGCAACGCCGTGGCTCCCGCAAAAGTGGCCTTCATACTCGTCTGGTTTACCAGGTAAACCGGGCCGAAAGAGCCGTTCCGAATGGAACCTCCCCCGAGCTTCAATCCGGTTCAGCAGTTCTCGAACCCGGTTCCACAAACAAAGATACACGGGGTTCCACGGGAAGGCAAGTCCCTCGAAGGTACTGATGGTACTTTTTCGTCGGCGCTTTTCAGGGCAGATGTGGCAGGATGGAGATTATGAGCGTGCGCGCGCCGGGCATCAAGCTGATTTGCTTTAGTACAAGGTGTCTATTGCATCCTTCAGATCGCAGTCCGATAATCTGTTCATGACCACCACGACAGCCCGCCAGCCGGTAGGATGGAACGGTACAGGCCCCGTAGCGCGAACGCTCCCAAACCCGACGCGTCCGAATCACCCGAGAGGAGCGGTAACTAACATGAAGTTTATGCGTTATGGCTCTTCTCGGCTGTTTCCGTTGGTCGGCATATCCGCGTTCGCCCTAAGGCCAGACGATGGTATAAGCGGTCGTGCGAATTACATCCCAGCCGTTGGTTTTCCGATTTCTGCGCCGGTCGCCCCGATTCCTGCGCCGCCCGCACGGGAACCGCAACCAGACCCGGAACGCCATTGCATTGAATGCGGATCGACGTTATCTTCCGTGCCACAAGCGGAACCGCCAAAAACCGCGCAGGCAGTCAGCAGCGTCATGGGCGGTCTGGGTATATTTATCGTGGTGGCGTTTCTGCCCGCCATATTTATCGTGGTGGCGTTTCTGCCCGCCTGGGCAAGGTGCGCACTGATTGGATTGGCGATACTGTCTTTTATGTGCAGGCATCGGCGCAGGGAGATGTTGATGCTGCTGGGCGTTTTTCTTAACGCAGCCGCTGTGGCGAGCAATGGCGGACATATGCCTGTCCTTGGCCTGGAGTCGGCCTACGGTATTTGGGTGCCCCTGACTCCCTCATCGCACCTCAGGTGGGCATGCGACATATACGCCTCCTTCTCTATTGGCGATATGCTCATCGGCGCAAATCTCGCGTGGCGTACAGTCCTGTGGCTACATCGGCCGCGTGGTCTTAAAAGGTCCGACTACTGCATCCCTTGCTGGAGGAAGAAATATGCATTCTGATTGTCTTCGTAGCGCGAACGGTGAACATCTCGGCCCCGTCCCAACAGCCGAGAAGAGCGGTACCCAAAATGAAGGCTGGGGATGGACTCAAGCCAGTCATTGGCGTCATTACTTCAGAAACGGCAGGACACTCTGTGGACGTTTCGGACTGCGCACCGAGGAAGTCCTGCGAATCGACACGAGGACTACCGGAGTGGACGACTGCTGGAAATGCAGGATGCGAAAAATGGCGGAACGAGGGGAATTCGCAGCTTTGATTCCATGCGTTGGCGCTCCTCTCGGCAGTGCGGACAATCGGGAGAAGGGAGCGTTCGCGCGATGAAGATTCAATTCGATCCACCTAGTGGCAATCTGTGCCTGATACACATCGACCGAACACTGCAACAGCTAGAGGTGATGGCCATAAACGACATCTATGGCGTGGCCTCCGCCTATGGGCTGAAATACAGTGTGAGGGTCGAGAAGGGCGCACTCTTTGAGTGGGCCCCAATTATCGAACAGCTTGCCGGCGTTTTGGGCGTTCCGTTTCAAGTGCCGAGAATGAATGGCGGAGTGCATGTAACCGGCGTCACCATGCTGGTCACCAAGCAATCCGACGCGCTCGGACCGCTTTGCGAGATAAAAACAGACCCAGCCGAAGGCGCGAACGCCGAACAGTCCGGCCACGACAACACGCCACAGCCGGGATCGTCCGAACCGGTCGAAAAGGGAATGTACTACATCATGGACACTCGTACCGTATGTGGAAACGCTGCGATATGGTGGCGCGACGAGGGCCACGGTCGCCACGGTTACACCACCTACCTTGATGAGGCGTGGCTGGTCACTGCTGAGCAGGCACGAGAGATCGTCCGTGATCGCATCACCGACGTGGGATATCCCGCTGAAGCGATGAACTTAATTGCCAGACGCACCGTAGATGCTTACACCGTAGATGTTTACGAGTCAGAGACGATCAGGAGCGCGAACGCTGAACAGCCCGCGCCGTCATCCACAGACGAGAAGAGCGGTCACCCATGAGAAAGCTGCCGTACTACGACGCAACGCCGGACACGGTAAGCGTGGAAGACCTTGCCGATCACGTGATGGAGGCATACCCAGCCGACATTATCGGCCGACAAAGGGCGACTTTCCGGGATGTGCTGATCTCAGCCTTTACACTGGCGGAGAATCTGGGAGAACAGCGGGCCTGTCAAAAGATGGCAGCAACTTCGGCGCGCGCAACGCCGCCTAACAAATTAAAAGCTCGGAAACAGCTCGGTTTGCCTGGTAAACCGTAAACGAACAAAGGGCGAAGATCTCATGATGGACCCCACCGAACGGAAATTGCTGTCTGCATGAGGCAGCCAGCGAGTTTTATTGCGACCAGAACCCCAGTTCCTGCGCACGAACGGCGGCGGACGATGCGCTGGACGCCATCAACGAACTGACGGGCTACTGGGATACTCAGGAGCGCCTTGCGTCGGAGACCCCCGTAGCGCGAACGGTTGAAATGCCCGGACCTTCCGGTCCATCCGGGAAGAGCGGTAACGCCTGAGCTACTTCCTGCTGCTCATCAGATAAACGGCGAGCGCCCCGCCTCCCAGAAGAAGCCAGATCGGAATACCGTACACGGTACCCGTCAGAAGACTACTGAGGTCGCTGAGTGAAGCAGTCGAAGTAGTCGACAGGGCCGTGCCATTGGTTGACGGAGTAGTCACAACAGTCGATGCACTCGAAGTCGGAGTCGAAGTACTCGGAGCTGGCGCGCTGGGAACACTGGGAGCGCTGGGACTCGGTTGCGCGAGCTGCCCGGCGGCGATCGCGGCGCTCGCCGCGGTCTGAGCCGGGGTGATAATCGGGAATCCAAACGATCCATAGCCTCCCACGACGGCGGCGGAGCCGCTTGAGGATACCGTCAGGGGCAGGCTGAGCACGATGGTTCCATTGATTGCGACAAGGACGGTGTACTGACCGGGGCTGGAAGGTGCCACTCCCACTTTCTGCCAGATGATCGGCGGCAGGTTGGGCTGGACGGCCGATTCTCCAATCAGGGCCGGAGTCGTATAGGACGGAGTCCAGCTCGAGCTGAGGTTTCCCGTGATATCCAGGTTTGTTTCCACGTAATCCGCGGAGGTCACTCCCGAGACCTGCAGTTCGATGTTCGCCTGGGGCTGGACGTTCGTTACCTGCTGGCTGGTTCCTTCCAGGACGATCTGCGCGTTGTACGCCTGTCCGAGACCAGACGATCCTGAACGCTTAGAGAGAGCGTACAGGCCGATAAGCCCGAGACCGGCGATGCCGTAGCCGAGGTACTCCTTTTCCTGGGGTGTCATCCTGTCAGCCTCCTGCGTTGCCGCTCTCCTCGGCTTTCGCTGAAAATCGGTTCTCACCGTTCGCGCTACCGACAGGACGAGCATGAAGACCAATTAATTGCATAGAGAACGGGTTCCTTTCTGTGGTAACTGCTCTTGCTTGAAGGAACGCCTCGAACCGTCTACGACCACGAATTTCAGTAATTGAGCATAAACCGATAATAATGTCCAGGTCATCCGGCGCGCGCACGCTCACAGGCACCTCCCATAAACCAAAGCCGGGAAAAGCGCCAACGTAAGAGCGTTCATATCATCCTGCCGTGAATCAGTCCGATGGGATAACGAGGACGGATGGGCAGGTCGTGAATGGCCCCTACGGAAAAACGCTGTGCCGTGCCCCGTGTTTTCGTTACCGGAGGAGTTCCGGATGAAGCCGGAGTAGTGAGATTGACCGGCAGGCCGGCCGCGGCGACATAACTCATGTAGGTACACACATCCATCTGGATGCCTCCGGCGGCCGTCGCCGCCTGGCCACCCAGCACGTTTGTCGCGTAATAGTTCCATACGTCGCCGGTCGCCTGACCGTTCGCATAAGCGGGATCTCCCTGAATGGCTTTAAGGAGAGCTCCGGCCATGGCATTCCAGGCTGACGTTGTGCAACTGCATGTAGTCCCGGAACAGGTTCCGTACTGACCTGGGGTTGGGCCTGACGGAGTGCTCGGAGTGCTCGGTGTGGATGGCGTGGATGTGGTTGTCGTCGAAGGCGTCGTTGATGTCGTCGAAGGCGTCGTGCTGGAAGTAGTAGTGCCTGGTGTGCCGAGAAAGGCGTTAAACAGGCCCATCTCATAGGCGACGTAGGCGCCCAGCCCGATCAGCACGATCATGCCGAGATCGGATTCCTGTTGTGCCATTTTTATTCACTCCTTCGCGTACTGCTCGTATTCGCCCGCATGTTCCACCAGCCAGTCTCTCAGCGCAACAACGATTCCCGGATGAAAACTGGTCACCTGATATCCACGGCCCTGCGGGGTGTTGATGGCCAGCTCGAGGCGCCCGACCGGCGCGATTCTGACATCGATCGCCTGATCGAGGTTGACATTAAGCGTGTGCCATTCGGGTGGTTCTTCGGTGTTCATCGATTGTTCCCCGTTTCGTAGCGCGAACGCTCAGAAGCCGAATTGTTCGAACTCAGGCCAGAAGAACGGTAACGCATCATGAATCCCTCATTGCCAGCCACACCAGACCGAGACCGAGAACGGCAGCTCCAATACCCAGTGTAGTCGGGTCCACGTTCATCGAATCCGCCAATCCACTCCACCAGTCCGATACGCTGCTCGAAAGACTGGTCAGATCGATGCCCGCAAAGGTCGTATCGGGAACTGAAATCGTTGCATCGCCGGATACGGTATCCGAGTAGTTGCCCGCCAGAATATCCGCCACGGTGGTATCCGGGCTCGCCCCGGTCCACGATGAGACGTTGGCGATGTACGTCTGCGTATCGTTCTCCGAAGACGGCGCGTATTTCGAAATGAACTGCGAAAGAGTTAGCCCGGCATTTGAGGAGATATCCGTGTCCAGCGCGTTCCAGCCGTCCGTCGCGTTGTCGAACACCGCGAATCCGTTGGAGTCCACTCCGACCTGTCCCGCCCACGTTCCTCCCGGAGGGGACATCAGGTTTCCCGGATTGTTGTCCCGCTGTGCGATGCTCCCCGAAACGCTGAAGCCTTCCTGTCGTGCTATAGCCTGGGCTAAGACGCTCGGCATTTTGCGTTAGCGCTCCTCTCTGCTCATTCGGAAAGCCTGAGCTTTGGATCGTTCGCGCGCCGGATTGTAGTTCAGATCCATGGTCAGAAAGTGATGATCTGCGCCTGTTGACTGGCGCTTGTATTCGTCCCACAATTTGAAAACGTCGTGTTCTGTGCGGCGATCAGGGCATTCCCGTCGGCCTCAAGACATGTAGTCCAGTGATTCAAGGTAAGGCTGCCCCCGGAGATGTTCTGATAGCTGGCCATCGATTCGGCGAAGATACCAATACTGCCCGCCGGAGTAGCCGTGTTCGTCAGGCTGACCGTGTTCCCGCTTCCGCTCTGGTTGTCGATGGTCGAATTGGCGCTTAGGTAAATCCCCGCCCCGCTGGCTCCGATATTGGTAATCGAGAGCGTCGTGCCGGCGTCGTGAAGGCCGAAGTGGGAGCCGCCCTGAACGATTAACCCGACCGTACTTCCCACGCTCCCCGCATTGATACTGAGAGTCCCGCCGAACTGAGCGACGGTCGAACCGAGATTCTGCTTGAAGCCTTGTGAGCTGAAGCCGGAAACCGTCACGTTTCCGGACATGCTCAATGTGGAGCCCAGCGATACCTCAATCCCATAGGTAGTTGTTCCCGACGCCACGAACTGATTGAGCTGCACATGGCCGTCATCGATCGCCAGTAGTCCTCGGGTAGCGGTCGGACTGACCGTCATTCCCTGAAGCGACACATAGGCGCCGATGACGCAGACGCCAGTGGTGTAGGTTCCGCCGTCGCTCGGCTGACAGTTCACATTGCCCGAAAAGACCACATTTGCCGGGGTAGTCGTGTCGCCCAGAATCGTGATCAGAGTACTTCCAAACATCGACTTGTAGCCCGTGAACTGCAGACCTTCCGCATAGGTCCCGTCTGCCACGTTGATGATGTACGGTCGATTCGGATTGTAAGGAACAAGGCTCAGGGTATGGGCCACGGTCAGGCAGGGAGAGCCGATTGAACAGACGTGAGAATCGTTTCCGGTGGTCGCTACGTAGAGCTTGATTGCGCTGGTCGATGGGGCTCCGTTGCCGCAGGAGGTTCCGTCCGAGTTCAGGCAGTTCATGACCTGGCTGATGGACGAGAAGAACATGCGCGACAATCCGGAGCCTGGATTCGAGGGGTTCACCACCTGATAGAAGTCCTGGAAGGCGTTTACCCCCGCTCCCACGAGTACGAAGGCCAGCACAAGAAGAAAAACTATCAGCCACTTTTTAGGTTGGCGCTCTTCTGAGCCGTAGTTCACGGTCTCAGCCTCTGAGCGTTCGCGCGATGGAAACAGGTGCATCGTCGTCTACCTCTTACCGTTATCGGCCTTTGGAGGCGTTACACAGGATGGTTCGCCGGCGGAATCAGCGACAAGAATCTGGCTGTTTTTCTGGCAACTCGCAGTCTGGGTGTCATTCTCCGAAGACGGCGCGTACTTCGAAATGAACTGCGAAAGCGTCAGCCCAGCGTTCGAGGAGATATCCGTGTCCAGCGCGTTCCAGCCGTCCGTCGCGTTGTCGAAGATCGCGAATCCGCTGGAGTCCACTCCGACCTGTCCCGCCCACGTTCCTCCCGGAGGGGACATCAGGTTTCCCGGATTGTTGTCCCGCTGTGCGATGCTCCCCGAAACGCTGAAGCCTTCCTGTCGTGCTATAGCCTGGGC
>Ga0326727_10004711_pt1 | contig 40352 bp, 29 predicted proteins | sample MB2enrmetagenome_FD_207643 | JGI IMG/M metagenome (GOLD analysis project Ga0326727, IMG submission 207643) | Lab enriched peat soil microbial communities from McLean, Ithaca, NY, United States - MB29MY | ecosystem: Environmental > Terrestrial > Soil > Wetlands > Peat | place: USA: New York...
CAGGCCCCAGGATGCGCGCCCCGTTCACCATGGCGGAATTCAGAGCGATGGCGTTGACCAGATCCTTCGGGTTTACCATCTCGACCACGAAGGCCTGGCGGGTGGGAATGTCCAGCGCGTTCACCAGTCCAAGGCACGAGGCCACCACCATGATTTCCCACACCTTGATGTGGCCCAATAGAGTCAGCCCGGCGAGGATAAACGCCAGCAACATGGCGCTGCTCTGAGTGCCGATGACAATCCGATGGCGGCTTTTGCGATCTGCCACCATGCCGCCAATCGAAGCCAGGAGAAAAACCGGGATTTGCCCCGCAAAACCTACCAGGCCCAGCAGCAACGAGGAACCCGTCAGGCGGTAAACCAGCCACGATTGCGCCACGGACTGCATCCAGGTGCCGATCAGGGAGATGATTTGGCCGCTGAAAAACAGCCGGAAATTGCGGTAGCGCAGGGCGCGGAACATCGCCGGGACGCGGCTCTGCGCCTCGCCCGGCGCCGCGTCCTTCGCTTGCGGCGCGGCGATGGCGGGACGCTCCTGCCCGTCTTCACTTGCGGTGGCCATGGTTTCATGATACTGGAGGCGGCCAAGGTTGGGCAAAAACTCCTTGTGGCGCGGGCGTCCCGCCCGCTGTCGAGGGAGCGTCTGGCTCCCGTGCGCGGGCAGAGCCTGTCCTGAGCACTGCGAAGGGATGCCCGCGCGACCGCGGGCGGGACGCCCGCACCACGCTCCCTGGCGTCGATGATTTTTGTTCGCTGGGGAGCGGCTTTGGCATACAATGCTGGCTTTTCCAGCCCTTGGACACATTCAACTGGAGGTCAACCGTGTACCACACAACACTCAAGGCCAGATTAACCGCAGCGCTTTGCTTCAGCGCGATCTTTCTTGGTGCGCTCAGTACGCGAGCCGACGTGAAGCTGCCCAGTCTCGTCTCGGACGGCATGGTGCTTCAGCAAGGAATGAAAGTAAACATTTGGGGAAACGCCGACCCGGGTGAGCAGGTCACGGTCGCTTTAGGAGATCAGCGCATGAGCGGCACGGCTGACAACGAGGGCCAGTGGCAGGTGAAACTGGGGCCGCTTAATCCCGGCGGGCCTTTCACCATGACCATTGCCGGCAAGAATACCATTACCCTGCACGACGTGCTGGTGGGCGAAGTCTGGGTTTGCTCCGGCCAGTCCAACATGGAAATGCCTGTGCAGGGATGGGGAAGCGGCGTGGTCAACTACCAGGATGAGGTAGCTCATGGCGATCACCCCATGCTCCACTTGTTTACGGTCCAGAAGGCCGTGGCCGCGAAGCCGCAGCGAGACGTCCAAGGCTATTGGGTAACGGCGCGCCCGCAGACGGTGGCCGACTTCTCAGCCGTCGGGTATTTCTTTGGACGCGAGCTGCTCAGGGTGTTGAATGTGCCGGTAGGCCTGATTCACAGTTCCTGGGGCGGAACTCCGGCGGAAGCGTGGACGAGTCGCGGCACGCTCGAATCCGACCCCGCCTACCAATCCATCCTGGAAGCGGGAACAAAGTTGCTTTCGCCTTACCCCGAAGGCTTCCAGGACTACGCTGCACAGCTTCAGCAGTGGAGGAAGGACTCCGACCAGGCCGAATCCGCTGGGGCGCCAGTCGCTGCCCCGCCGGCACTTCCTGATGATCCTCGGCGTAATCCCTGGCGTCCCGCCGGCCTCTTTAACGCCATGCTCATGCCGCTGACCTCGTATGCCATCCGCGGCGCCATCTGGTATCAGGGAGAATCGAATGCCGACCGGCCCGCGCAATATCGCAAGCTCTTTCCGGCGATGATTGGCGACTGGCGGCGCGCCTGGGGAGAGGGCGACTTCCCATTCCTCTTCGTGCAGCTTGCCAACTGGGGAATCTATAGTCCTCACTCGAATTGGCCGGAACTGCGGGAGGCCCAACTCAAGACGCTCTCGCTGCCCAAGACCGGGATGGCGGTCACCATCGACATCGGCGACGGGAGCGACATTCACCCCAAGGATAAGCAAGACGTCGGCTACCGCCTTGCCTTGGCCGCGCAGGCTATCGCTTACGGACGGGACGTGATCGAGTCAGGCCCGATCTATGAGTCCATGGCTATGGAGGGTGACAAAATCCGTTTGCGCTTTAAGTACGTTTACGGCGGGCTGGTGACCAGGAACTCGTCGCCGAATGTGAGCGGCTTCGAGATTGCCGGTGACGATCGTAAATTCACTGGCGCGCAAGCCCGGATTGACGGCGACACGGTTGTCGTGCGCAGCGAAAAGACACCGCACCCCGTCGCGGTGCGCTATGCCTGGGGGATGAACCCCTCGTGCAACCTGTACAACCGCGCCGGCCTCCCTGCCTCGCCCTTCAGGACGGACGACTGGGAGGAGTAGGTGCTGGGGGCTAGGGATTAGGGGCTAGGGATTAGGGATTGGGGATTAGGGGGAGCGGGCGATCGGGGGTCCGTTCGGATGTCTCTAGCCCTAATCCCTAACCCCTAGTCCCTAGCCCCTATTCCCCTTTGCCCGCGGTCACGGTCTCGACGTCCGTGCCCGGCGAGGACAGTAAGGCAGAGGTTGCGCGCGTCGCAAGGGTGGTCGAGACCACTTCCGCGGGCGGATCTTCCGGGCCTTTGACCAGCGCGCCCTGTTCCTCTTTAACAAACGACAGTTTGGAGCCATCCGGCGAACGGTCGACCGTGATCAGGTCGCCCAACTTGATCTGGTGCGTCGCCAGCAGATTGGAAATAGGAAACACCAGGTAGCGCTCAATGGCGCGCTTCAGGTGCCGGGCGCCGAATTTCTGGTCGGTCCCCTCCTCCAAAAGAAAATCGCGAGCGGCCGGCGTGCAGATAAACACAAAGGGGTTCCCTTCCGTCGCCGCCATGATGCGGTCTTGCACCCGCCCCAGTTCGATATCCAGGATCTTTTGCAGGCTGTCGCGATTCAGCACGCGGAAGACAATCACCTTGTCGATGCGGTTCATGAACTCCGGCGAGAATTTCCGCCGCGAAGCCTCCATGGCGGTCTGGTAAATCTTCTGGTCCAATTCCTCTTCGTGGTTGTCCGGCCCGGGGGAAAAGCCCATTCCTCCCCTCATCAATCTCATTAATTCCTGTGAGCCCAGGTTGGAGGTGAGGAAGATCATGGAGCGGGAAAAGTCCACTCGCCGGTTGTCACCCAGGGTGAGGGTGGCCTTATCCCGGATGCCGAGCAAAAGTTGCCATAAGGCGTCAGAGGCTTTCTCGACTTCGTCGAACAACACCAGCGCAAGCTTGATTCGATCGGAGAAATGGCGTTCCAGAACCTCCTGCGTAATCAGCGGCTGCGTCTCACGGTGTCCGACGTAACCAGGCGGCGAGCCAATCAACTTGGCAACCTCATGACTGTGCTGAAACTCTGCACAATCCACCTTGACGACGGCTTTGGAATCGCCCATGAGCACTTCCGCCGCAGCCTCCACCAGGCGCGTCTTACCCGACCCGGTGGGGCCCAGGAAAAGCAGGTTCACCAAGGGCCGCCCAGGCGTCGACAGCCCCGCCAGGTAGACCTGATAGACGCGTGCCAGCCTGCGCACGGCGCGCTCCTGGCCTACCACCCGCTCCAGAAGCGCCTTTTCAAAATCCCGCACCTCCGGACTGTTCTGTGTTGGATCGAGCAATACTTGGCGTCCGCCCATTTTCGTCCTCCGCGCGCCCTAGGGTTGATAGGGCGCCCCCTTGACTCGGCGCAGTTGGTTCAGCTTCACATCCAGCGTTCCACGAAGCAGCTTGAGACCCGAAATGAATTCTGACGAGAGCTCCGGTTCCTTGGCGAAATCGAGAACCGGCAATGGCAAATCGGCCAAGTCGAAATGAAGGTTTCGCACCGTAGCGGCCAGGTCGCGGAGATACTGAGAATTGTTCCTTAGGGGTTGCTCCAGATTGCTCGAGGATTTCTCGGTCAATCGCTTCCAATCAAGCTGTAAGAAGGGGTGTTTGGCATTAACCCCCTTTATGATCTCGTCGGTTATGCGCGGCCGCCGGCCAAGGCTGGCAAGGTGGAGCTGCTCCACTTGTTCGCCCTTGCGGACGTTGTGGACCAGGTAGTACGTCTGGCCGCGTTTGCGCACAAAAGCCATCGCGCTCTTCCGCCTCTGCAATATCAATCGGCTCAAAGCCTTCCTGAGTTCATCAGCTTCCTCCCAGGATCAGGCGATGCGCCCGTAGTGGGCAATATTCCACTACACAGGCTTAGATGCAAAGTCGAAATTTTTGTTGCTGGAATAAAAACTGTATATGGGCAGGAGATTGGCTGTATATTCGTAGATGTCAACACCTGAGAAAATGCAGGACCCACCCGGCGCTGCGATGCGAATCGGAGCAGCGGCACCGGAGACTACACAACCAAGGAGCTTGCGACTCCCATCGGGAGTCGGAGCTGAGGAGGAATGCCCATGTTTAAAGAGTTCAAAGAATTTGCGATGCGTGGGAACGTGCTCGATATGGCGGTCGGCATTGTGATCGGCGCGGCCTTCGGCGGGATCGTGACCTCGTTCGTCAACGACATCCTGATGCCGCCCATCGGGTTGCTTTTGGGTAGGGTCGATTTCTCGAACCTGTTCATCAACCTCAAGGGGAGCTACCCCAGTGTGGCGGCCGCCAAGGCTGCAGGAGCGGCAACGCTCAACTACGGCATGTTCATGAACACGGTGATTAACTTTCTCATCGTGGCGCTTGCCGTTTTCCTGCTGGTGCGCCAAGTCAACAAGCTGTTCCCCAAGCCCAAACCGGCTCCTGCGCCCGCCTTGAAAGATTGCAGGTTCTGCTTCTCGACGATTCCGGCGCAGGCGACGCGCTGCCCCCATTGCACGTCGGACCTGAAGACGGCGTAACCACAAGTTCCAGGCGCCTCGCCCAATCGGCCAGTGGCGCGGGCGTCTCGCCCGCGGTCGCGGGAGCGTCCCGCTCCCGCGCACGGGCAGGATGCCCGTGCCCCAGCGGGCGGGACGCCCGCGCTACGATTCATCCGCCAACCTTTATGTCGCAAACCCAAGCTGACGGGTGGGTGCTGATAGCTCAGCCCTTCATGCTATAATTCCGACTGCTGCACGACTGAAGGCGGGAAAACAGTTGCGCGGCGCCCGCCCACGCGCTTGTGTGGCGGCCAGGGAGGACCGAATGGCAATCAAGTCTTTTGACAAGGTCTGGCACAACGGCGAATTCATCCATTGGAACGACGCCACCATCCACGTTGCGTCGCACGTCGTCAGTTATGGTTCCTGCCTTTTCGAAGGCATTCGCTGCTACGACACTCCGGCAGGCCCCGGTATCTTTCGTCTTAAAGAGCACACGGACCGGCTGGTGAATTCCTGCAAGATTTATCGGATGGACCTCGACTTTACGCGCGATCAGCTTTCCCAGGCGATGGTCGACTTGGTGCAGGTGAACGGCATCAAGCATTGTTACATTCGCCCGGTGATCTTTCGCGGTTTCGGCGAAGTCGGCGTGAATCCCATGAAGAACCCCATCGAGATTTACCTGCTCGCCTGGGAGTGGGGAAAATACCTGGGCGACGAGGCCCTTCGCCAGGGAGTTGACGTCTGCGTCTCCTCCTGGCAACGCATAGCGCCCAACACGCTGCCGGCCATCGCCAAGGCTGCCGCCAATTACATGAACTCCCAACTGATCAAGATGGAGGCGGTCACCAACGGGTATGTGGAAGGCATCTCGCTGGATGCCTCGGGCCAGGTCAGCGAAGGGAGCGGTGAAAATCTCTTCTTGGTGCGGGGCGGGAAAATCGTTACGCCGCCGCTGTCTTCTTCGATCCTTCCCGGCATTACGCGCGATTCCGTCCTCACGCTCGCTGAGGAGCTTGGCTACCCGATCGTCGAGCAGGTCATCTCCCGCGAGATGCTTTACATCGCAGACGAAGTGTTCTTCACCGGCACCGCGGCGGAGATCACTCCGATTCGCTCCGTGGACCGCATCGTGGTGGGCAAGGGTGAGCCGGGCCCGATTACTCGCAGCCTGCAGGCTCGCTTCCTCTCGATTGTGCAGGGCCAGGCGGAGGACAAGTACGGCTGGCTCACGCTCTGTCACCAGCCCGTGGGCGCGGCGCGCTAGGGTTGGGTTCGGACTGCGCGTTTACCTGTAGCGCTGACCTTTAGGTCAGCAGGTGCCGAGCTAAAGGTCGGCACTACGGTGCGCAGAATGAGAGTTGGCCGGCGGTATTCATCCGCTGGCCATGGAACAATCATGGGCAGTGAACGAGTGACCGTTGACACCTTACTGCGGGTCGCCTGTGAGGAGGAGGCTTCCGACCTGCACTTGAAGGTCGGGAACTATCCTTACATCCGCATCGACGGCGATCTCCGCGCCCTCGACCAATACGCGCACATCACTCCTGAAGACATGCTGGACTATGCGTTCAGCATCATGAACAGCCGCCAGAAGACCAAGTTCAAGGAAAACACTGAAATCGATATGCCGTATGGCATCGCGGGTCTGGCGCGATTCCGGGTGAACATTTTTCAGCAGCGCGGCAACGTCAGCATGATCTTCCGCGTGATTCCCACGGATGTTCGCACCTTCAGCGAACTTTCCCTGCCCAAGGTCATGGAGAAGATTTGCCGGGAAACCCGTGGCCTGGTGCTGGTGACCGGAACCACCAGTTGCGGCAAGTCAACTACTCTCGCGGCCATGGTCGATTACATCAATTCCACGCGCACCGAGCACATCATTACCATCGAAGACCCGATCGAGTTCCTGCATCGCGATAAGAAAGGACTGGTGAGCCAGCGGGAAGTGGAAGTGGACAGCGCCAGTTTCGCCGCCGCCCTGCGCTCCGCTCTTCGCCAGGATCCCGACGTGATCCTGGTGGGTGAAATGCGCGATCTGGAAACCATGCAGACGGCGCTGCTGGCCGCGGAGACCGGCCACCTGGTTTTTTCCACTCTGCACACCACCGATGCCACCGAGACCGTGGAGCGCATCATAGCCGTCTTTCAGCCAGCCGAGCAGAAGCGAGTGCGCCTGCAATTGGCCAGCACGCTCAAGGCCATCGTTTGTCAAAGGCTGGTCCGGAAGAGCGACGGCATCGGGCGCGTGCCGGCGGTGGAAGTCCTGCTCTCGACCGAGTACATCCGGGATTGCATTGTCACCCCGGAAAAAACCCGCCTCATCCGGGAAGCTCTGGCTTCCGGCGCTTCCCCATACGGGATGCAGACCTTCGACCAGTCACTTTATGATCTCCACTCTCATGGGCTGATCACTCTTGAGGAAGCCCTGGCAAACTCCTCCACTCCCGACGAGTTTAAGCTGCGCATCGCCGGCGTCCGAAGCACCGTGGATGCCACGCGCGACGCCATGGAAAGGGCCATTGAGGTGGAAAGGTTTGCGCAGAGATAAGGAAGCCCCTCAAGACCCGCTCAACACAGCCCTGCGCATGCTGGCTCGCCGTCCGTACTCCCTGGCCGAAATGCGTCGCGCGCTGGAGCGCAAGTTTCCAGATTCAGACCAAGTCCGCACCGCCATTGCCCGCCTGCGCGAACTTCACTACCTCGACGATAAACAGTTCGCCGAACAATACGCTTCTTCGCTTGCCCGAAACCGCGCCTTTGGCCGCTGGCGCATCCGCCGCGAACTGAAAGCCAAGCTCGTGGACTACCGCCAGATTGAACCCGCCCTCTCACAGGCCTTCCAAGAAACCAGCGAGCACGATCTGCTGGAACAGTCTCTCGACAAGAAACTCCGCACTCTGCGCCTCCCTTTGACCCGCGCCAAGCTCGCCTCGCTTTGCCAAAGCCTGTTGCGCCGCGGCTTCCGCGCCGACCAGATCATGAAGGCGGTTCGCGCGCGACCGGAACTCGCACCGGTGGCGGACGAAAGCGTTGAATTAGGGGAGGGTGGGGAGTTTGAAGAGCGAGGCCAATAGTGAATGGTGAATAGTGAATGGTGAATTACCACTTGGATCCGAGACTCATAATTCGCGAAGACGGGAGGTCAAGCCGATGAGCGAGCGTGAGCCGCTCGACATCCGCAAGCGGGCGTACCAATACGCACTCCGAGCGATCAGGCTTTAGCAATATCTTCAAAAGCAGAGGGATTCCGCCGGGTGGATCATCGGCAAGCAGTACTTACGAGCCGCGACTTCGATCGGGGCGAATCTCGAGGAGGCTCAGGCGAGTGAAAGTCGGGCCGATTTCGCTCACAAGCTAGGCATCGCCCAGAAGGAAGCCCGCGAGTGCCTATTCTGGCTTCGGCTGCTTACGGACTCGCGGATTTTGCCCAACGCTCGGCTAAAACTACTCACGAAGGAAACCGACGAGCTGATTGCAGCGATCACCGCTATCGTCGTCAACACAAAATCGAGACAGCGTGTGTAAACTCGGCGTGCTGGAATTCACCATTCACTATTTACTATTCATCATTCATAATCCTCGATATGAAATCCAACGAGATTAGAACCCTATTCTTGAAATTCTTTGAGGCGCGCGCCCACCGCGTTCTTCCCTCCTCGTCGCTCGTCCCGGCGAATGACCCTACGCTGCTCTTTTCGAACGCGGGCATGAACCAGTTCAAGGACGTCTTCCTGGGGCGCGAGAAGCGCGACTACTCGCGCGCCACCACATCCCAGAAGTGCGTGCGCGCGGGCGGCAAGCATAACGACCTCGAGCAGGTCGGCCGCACCACGCGGCATCACACCTTTTTCGAGATGCTGGGGAATTTTTCCTTCGGGGACTATTTCAAGAAGGAAGCCATTCCTTGGTCCTGGGAACTGGTCACGAAGGATTACGGAATTCCCATCGAGAAGCTTTACGTCACGGTTTTTCGCGAAGACGATGAGGCCGAAGAAATCTGGGCCAAGGACGTCGGCGTGGGGCGCGACCGCATATTCCGTATGGACGAGCACGACAATTTCTGGGCGATGGGCGATACCGGCCCCTGCGGACCGTGCTCGGAGATCCATTACGATCTCGGCCCCGCCGCCAGCAGCTTGGGACACACGGACTGCTCCTTCCCCTGCCCTCAGGACTGCGGCCGCTACGTCGAACTCTGGAACCTCGTCTTCATGCAGTTCAACCGCGACGAGCAGGGCGTCATGACTCCCCTGCCCCGCCCCAGCATCGATACGGGCATGGGACTTGAACGCCTGGCTTCCGTGTTGCAAGGAAAACTTTCGAACTTCGACACGGATTTGTTCCGCCCGTTGATCGACGAAGCCGCTGCCCTTGCCAATGTGGAGTACGGCTCGAACCACGACACCGATGTTTCCCTGCGCATCATCGCCGACCACGCCCGCGCCACCACGTTCTTGATTTCCGACGGCGTGCTGCCCTCGAACGAAGGCCGCGGCTATGTGCTGCGCCTCATCATGCGCCGCGCCTTGTACCACGGCCAGACGCTTGGTCTGAATGAGCCGTTTCTCTACAAGATGTCCGGCCACGTCGTGCAGATGATGAAGGACCCTTACCCGGAACTGGTCGAGACGGAAAGGCACGTCGCCAAGGCCATTAAACTCGAAGAGGAGCGGTACGCCCACACAACGCGCTTGGGTCTCGAGGAATTGCAGAAAGTTTTCGGGTCTGGTCGGGACGTAGGAGTCGATGGACTTATAAAAACCCCTGACGGAAAGACCTTGATCGTTCAAGCTAAAGTGATCCAGGGGAAGGATCTCTTTAAGCTTCACGACACATTTGGCCTGCGCCCCGAATTCGTTGAGGACATTGTTCGAAGCCGGGGCGGGTCAGTGGATCGTGCAGGCTACGAAGCCGAAATGCAGAAGCAGCGTGAGCGGGCGCGGGCGAGTTGGAAAGCCGTCGAGAAGAAAGTAGCGTCGCCTGTGTTTTTGAAGCTGGCGGAAACGGGCAGGACAGTTTTTGATGGCTACGCGCAGACGACCTCCACGGACTGTCGCGTTTTGGCGCTGATCACGCGTGGGGGCGGTTCGCGAATCGCCCCTACGCGGCCGGAGGCGACCAGCGTTGAGGCAGTCGGCGCAGGCGAGCAGGTTGAAATCGTTCTCGACCACACGCCTTTCTATGCCGAAGCGGGCGGGCAGGTGGGCGACGTTGGCAAGTTCCTGGCAACGGATAGTGATCGCGAAGTGGCACACGTCACGGACACCTACCATCCCGTGAGCGGGCTGATCGTTCACAAAGCAGAGGCGCGGCATACGCTGCACGTCGGCGACATCGTGACAGCCCAAGTTGACGTGGAGCGGCGCGATGCCACCCGGCGCAACCACACGGCCACGCACCTGTTGCACGCGGCATTGAGGAAGACCCTCGGTACGCACGTGAAGCAGGCAGGATCGCTGGTGGCGCCGGACCGCTTGCGGTTCGACTTTACCCATTACGCGGCGCTGGATGAGCAGGACCTGCTCGACATTGAAGACCTGGTGAACGAGGAGATTCTCAAGAACGAAGAGGTTGTCACAAAGGTCATGGACCTTGACGAGGCCGTCAACACTGGCGCCATGGCGTTGTTTGGGGAAAAGTATGCCGACCAGGTGCGCGTGCTGACCATCGACGACTTTTCGAAGGAGTTGTGCGGCGGTACTCACGTGCGGCGGACGGGAGACATTGGCCTGTTCAAGATCGTTTCGGAAGGCAGCGTGGCGGCGGGAACTCGACGCATTGAAGCGGTGACGGGCGAAGGCGTGCTGAAGCAACTGCGGCAAGCCAGCGAGACCCTGGCGCTGCTGGGCGGCTCGTTGCGTGCCAAGCCCGATGAACTGCTGCCCGCGGTTGAGAAGCTCACCGAGTCAGAAAAGAAGCTCCGCAAGGAACTGGAGGCGCAGCAGATGAAGCGCGCGGCTTCACAGGCCGGCGACTTAGCTAAAGAGGCGCAGGAAGTAAAGGGCGTGCGCGTGGTGGCAGCGCGCGTTGAGGTGACGGACCGCGCCGCGATGCGGCAGATGGTTGACGACCTGCGGGGGAAACTGCAATCTGGGGTGATTGTGCTGGGCAGCGTTTCCGACGGCAAGGTGAGCCTCATTGCAGCCGTGACGAAAGACCTCACCAACAAACTCGACGCGGGCAAGATCGTGAAGCAAGCTGCGGCTTTGGTTGAGGGCAGTGGCGGCGGGCGAAAAGACCTGGCGGAGGCCGGCGGTAAGAACCCCGCGAAGCTCGATGAATCGATTCGGGCCGTTCCCTCCATCATCGAGGGCATGCTCAATTAGCGGAGGCAGTCATGGGTTCGGCAAAGGAAGAGGTCCGCAGGATACTCGAACAGATTCCCGACAGCGCATCCTTCGAGGATATCCAGTACCACATCTACGTAAGGGAGAAGATTGATCGCGGTCTCGAAGATGTGAAGCAAGGACGCGTCATCGAACAAGCAGAGGTGGAACGTAGGATGCGGAAATGGACCGGAGAGTAACTACTGAATTCCCCTGGAATGATCTCAAGCAGCGAGTCACCCACATCGCATAATCTCGTTCGACCCCGCTATAATGATCCGTTCGATCTGTTATGGCCAAGGGGCCGGATAAGGGAGGAAGCGCATTCATGTACAAGGTCGTATTATTAAGGCACGGAGAGAGTATCTGGAACAAAGAAAACCTGTTCACGGGCTGGACCGATGTTGGGTTGAGTGAGAAGGGGACGCAAGAAGCGACAGACGGCGGCCGGGAAATGAAGAAGCAAGGCTATGTCTTCGACATCGCATTCACCTCGGTGTTGAAGCGCGCCATCAAGACGCTCTGGCTGGCGCTCGAGGAGTTGGACCAGATGTGGATTCCGGTCCACAACTCGTGGCGGCTCAACGAGCGCCATTATGGGGCGCTGCAGGGGCTGAACAAAGCCCAGACTGCCGAGAAGTTTGGCGAGGCCCAGGTAAAAATCTGGCGGCGAAGCTACGACATTCGACCGCCCGCTCTGACCTCGGATGACGATCGCTTTCCCGGCAAGGACCCGCGTTACGCCGATTTGAAGCCGGAAGAAGTTCCCCTCACCGAGTGCCTCAAAGACACCGTGGCACGCACCCTGCCTTACTGGCACGAGACCATTGCACCGACGGTGAGGTCCGGCAAGCGAGTGATCGTGGCCGCGCACGGCAACAGCCTGCGGGGGCTCGTGAAGTACCTCGACGATGTTTCCGACCAGGAGATCGTGGGCCTGAATATCCCCACCGGCATTCCGCTGGTGTATGAGCTTGATGACCGGCTCAAGCCGCTCCGGCATTATTACCTGGGAGACCCGGAAGCCATTGCCAAGGCCGCCCAGGCAGTGGCCGACCAGGCGAAGCGGAAGTAAAGCAGGAGTCAGGATTCAGGATTCGGGATTCAGGGAGGCGCCGGCGTTTCTCGCAACGCCTCGGGAGGGGCCAGGATTCCTCGCTTCGTTCTCCGAATGATCACTGCTGCGGCCATTGTAGGGGCACGCCACGGCGTGCTTCTACCTGGGGATGACGCGGATTTTTCCGCGGCCCGTGAATTCCCGCCCTTTCGATTCTCCCCAACCTTAGCAGAGCCTGAATCCTGAATCCCGAATCCTGCATTTATTGCCACTTGACGAGAGTGTTATAATCTTCCTGACCCTCGGGAGAGGTAGTGTGTCGAGGACGAGAAGATCTGGAGGGGATGAGTTCTCAAGGGCCGCGGCGGGCGGCTCTGGAGTGATATGCCTAACTGGACCCAGTCCTGCGTGAAGGTTTCGGCTTGCGTGCTTTTGTGGGGTCTGGCATTTTCTCTGCCGCTGTGGGCGGAAGAGATTGTTACGATCACGGATCAAAGCGGCCGCAGAATCTTCATTAACGCGGGCGAAACTCACGCCAAAGGCAACTGGAAGACCAATGGCTCGCGTGCCAATAGGACCGGCACGGCGGCTCCTACCCCTGCCCTTTCACCTACGCCTGAAATCAGCAGTCTGGTCGAGAAGACCGCCGACCGCCTCCAAGTTGACCCTCAGCTCGTTCACGCCATTATCAAAGTCGAATCCCAATACGACCCGATGGCCCTCTCGAACAAGGGCGCGATGGGACTGATGCAACTCATTCCAGAGACGGCTCAGCGATTCGGGGTTGCGAATCCCTTTGATCCAAAGGACAACATTGAAGGTGGCGTAAGCTATTTAAGGCACCTTTTGGACATGTTCGGGGGCGATCTTCCTCGGTCGTTGGCGGCCTACAATGCCGGAGAAGGGGCTGTGCAGCGGTCGGGCGGAGTACCTTCGTATGCCGAAACTCAAGATTACGTGCGAAAGGTCACCCACATTTATCAGTCAACATCTGGTCAGACGGGGACGCAAGCGGCCGGGTACAAGGCTCCGGTGGCGCCCATCGTTCGCTATGTCGATGAACGAGGCGTAGTACACTACTCCAATGTGGAATGATTCGGGTTAATCTCAGTTAGCTGTCCATCTTTCGGAGAAATGCATCTTACCGAAGGGGACGGCGATTTGAATGCCACGGAACGGTCTACATTGATCGAACGGCGTAAACGAATCTGTGTCGCACTACTTTTTGCTGGGCTTCTAGCCTTTCCCGAACTTCTTTTCTCTACCGTCCCGACTTCACGCCAAGAAAAAGCCGTCACCACGTATGAACGAGCGCTTCGCACGAGGACGACGCTGGAGTCCCTGCCCGAGAGCAAGCGGACCAGAGCCGATTACCAAAAAGTAATCGCCACATTCCAGGAAGTCGCCATGCTGGACCCGGCGTACTCGAAGGCTCCCGCTTCGCTGGCTTACGTTGCGGAACTTCAGGAGGAGATGGGACGGCTTTTCGGCGCCGACCGCTACTACCTTGATTCCGTTAAGACCTACAACTTCCTCGCGAGGCAGTACCCTGGCAGCCAATTTGCCCGGGAAGCTCTGCTGACCATGGCGGAGATTTACAGAACTGACCTCGAGAACGCCGAGTTGGCCCGCCAGGCCTTCCAGGAATACGTCACGGAGTATCCCAACTCCTCCAAGGCGGAGGTAGCTCGAGCCAAGATTAACGAGATCGACCAGTTGCTCACAAAACGCGCCGTCACGTCTACACCTTCCAAGCGCGAAACCGTCGAAAACCGCCGCGCCTCGAGATTGCCGGAGGTCAACGACGTGCGGCGATGGGTGGGACCGAATTACTCCCGCATCGTCATCGGAGTGGAAGGCGAAGTGAAATTCGACACCACGCGGCTTTCCAAACCCGACCGCATCGTACTTGACATTCAAGACGCCCGTCTGAGCCCCACCCTCGTCGGTAAGACATTCCCCATCGAGGATGGGTACCTGCGTCAAATCCGCCTGGGACAATTCACACCCACGGTCACCCGGGTGGTGCTGGATGTGGAAAAGATCGAAGAATATTCGGTCTTGCCGCTTCCCAATCCGTTTCGCTTGGTGGTTGATATCCGTGGCGTCAGCCAGTCCGAGCAGGAGATCGGCCGTGGCTCGCAGCCGCCAGTTGGCGATTTAGCTGCGACCCATACTCCCCCGGCCGGCAAACCCCGCGCCGCGACCGAACCGCCCCCGATCGGTGTCGAATCTGCCCCGCCACCCGCAACCGCCACGCTCCGAACCAAGCCCAAGCCCGCCTTCATCAACACACCTGGTAATTCAAAGGTGTCGGAGAAGACGGTGGAAGTGGAAACGGCCTCGGTTAAGCCCCCGCCGGCACAGCCGGCTTCAGTCGAAACCGAGACGACGTCGCTTGAAGCACCCAAGATGGTTCCAGGTCCGCCCAAGGTTGCCGCCCCCACTCAATCCGGATCACGAACCCTGACACGAGTGCTGGGCCTTAAAATCGGCCGTATTGTCATCGATCCCGGACATGGCGGCCACGATACGGGCACAATCGGACCGACGGGCCTCAGGGAAAAGGACGTCGTGCTGGATGTCGGATTGCGATTGAAAGAGCTTCTGGAGCGCAAGGTCGGATGCGACGTGGTGATGACTCGCAGCGACGATACCTTCATCCCCCTGGAGGAACGGACCGCCATCGCCAACGCTAAGGCGGCCGACTTGTTTGTCTCAATTCACGCCAACGCAAGCAGCGACAGCAGCGCGCGGGGAATCGAAACCTACTATCTGAATTTCACCTCCAGCCCCGAAGCTTTGCAGGTAGCGGCGAGAGAAAACGCGAGTTCCCAGGAATCGGTGCATCAACTTCAGGACCTGATTAAGAAGATCGCGCTGACGGAGAAAATCGAGGAGTCCGAGGAGTTTGCGCGGCAGGTGCAGAAGGAAGTCCACCGGTATACTGTGCAGTTAACCGGCAATCAACCCGACCGGGGAGTGAAAAAGGCTCCCTTCGTGGTGTTGATCGGCGCCAACATGCCCTCGGTCCTGGCGGAAATCTCCTTCCTCACCAATCCCCGCGATGAGAAGTCGTTGAGACACGCCGATTACCGGGAGAAGATCGCAGAGGCGCTGTACAACGGGATCCTGGATTATGTGAACCATCTGGGCGGGGTCAAGGTGGTGCAGCGGGCGGATTCCGACAGAACGGCATCGAAAGTCAGGGCGGAATTCTGATATTCTAGGAAACGATGAAACGTGTGGCCTTAGCCGGCGTGTCAATGACGCTGAGCGCGTTCCTTCCGCTGCTCTGTGCCCAAAATGTCTCCGTTATCCCACTCGTGCCCGCCGCGAACTGGCAGCTCACCGCGAAGCAGGCGCTGGGGGTTGATCAGATCAAGGGCTATGGCGGAGATCCGGAGGTGGAGAGCGAGTACGGCGTCAAGTCGTTCGAGGTTCGAACCTACCAGCTTGACAGGGCGAGCGCGCAGGTGGTGGTGGAATCTGCCGCCGACGTGAGCGCCGCTTACGGTCTGCTCACCTATTATCAGAACGACTCCATGCATCCCGACAAGACCATTGAGCTTGCTATGACCGGCGCGCAGGGCAGCTTGATGTCGCGTGGACGCAGCTTCATCCGTTTCCTTCGCCCCAAAGGCTCCGAGGTTTCCGAGAACGATTTCCGCGCCTTGTTGATTCTGGTCGGCGGAACGCGCCCGACTCGCGATTCCGTAGCGAACTTGCCTTCCCTGCTTCCGGCCTCAGGGTTGATACCGGGCAGCACAAAGTACGTTATCGGTCCGATAGCAGCGCAGCGCGTTCTGCCCAACCTCCCCACTGACCTCATCGCGTTCGATCAGGGTGCGGAACTCCAGCTCGGGGAATATCAACTTGGGAAATCTCGATCCACCATCGTGGAGTTGAGTTACCCCACGCCGCAGATCGCCCGCCTCCGGTTCACAAGACTCAGCGATGCACTCGGGCTGAACCAGGATCGCGGAGCGAATTCTCTCTACGGACGGAGGGATGAGTCGTTCGTCTTCTTGGCTCTCAAAGCGAGCAACAAAGCCGCTGCGTCTGAATTGCTCGACCAGTTCAGCGTCAATCAACAATTAAGCTGGGACCAGAAATACCCTGGGAACCAGACGATTGGTCAGCAGTTGTTCGCGCTGTTTTTGGGGAATGCCTTTCTGACCCTGGTTGTGGCGGGAAGTGGGCTCGCTGGAGGATTGCTAATCGTTCTTTCCAGAAGGGTTACGGCCAAAGTGTTCCCTCGCTGGGAGTGGGGACACCCGGAATCGGACCACCTCATCCGATTGAACCTGGATTAGACTTAAGGATTTTATTTTCAGCCTGATACAGCAAAAACGCAATCTGTAAGAGCTTGCCTGCAGATTATTCGCTGTTTCTCTCCCCCGCAAGCCCGCCAGCCTAGCAAGTCATTTATAATCAACAACTTGAGAGACTAAAAATTTCCTGAAAATTATCTTGACATCACTTCTGGGTTTTTCTTAGACTCGTTGCGAGCTTAGATGGCGGGGCGCGTCCGCCATTCTATTCTCCTCAACGAATGCTCACCCGCAAGCTTGGCGGAAGTCTTCGCTGCGGCGGGTGAGCATTTTTCTGTATGCCGACGTAGCTCAGTTGGTAGAGCATCGGTTTCGTAAACCGAGGGTCACCAGTTCAAGTCTGGTCGTCGGCTCCAGGCACCCCCAGTCATTCAGCTAATTACGCGAGCCAATTCGAATTGACGGTCTGATTCGGTGCATCTGCGGTGCGTACTCGTTCAAGAGAGTGCATAGCGGCCACTTTGAGACGAACAGCAGCATACTGATTCGTAACTTGAAAACTCTCCTTGAAATGGAGCCGCGGTTTTCTTGCGGGACCGAGATCGTGAGGAAGGAGCGGACAGTCGGTCCTTCCTCACGCCCGATAGTGATACAAACGGGTGAGGTGCCGTAAAGCACTGACATCGTGCATTACGACAAGCTGGCAGACGCGTTGCTGAAAACGTTCTTTACAACTGACCCCAGGCCCTGAACCACAGTGATGGAAACCAGTGCAATAAACAGCAGGAGCAGGCCGTATTCGGTCAAATCCTGGCCTTCCTCTTCCATCCACAGTCGGCGTAGCATGATTCTCATAGCTTTTCCTCCTCAAACAATGTTCGTGCAGATTCACTAACCTATATGATGAACTTAGCTGCATTGCCTTACTTTGACAAGAGCACTGCCGTACCGGTACTGTGCGTGCGTTGGGGAGTACTTTCGGTCCAAGCCTGCTCAGGCAGGTGCATAAAGCGGTGCATACTCGTTGCGGAAAGGCGATGAATGGCCCTTAATCTCGACGCTAACTTACTGATACCAAACAGGGGAATAAAGGGCGGCCGGTTTCGTAAACCGGTGGTCGCCCCGTTCAAGTCTGGTCGCCGCCCTCGGCCTCATCTGATCTTTCCCCGCGCGGCGACTCGCCATGAACCCACCACATCCCCGTCGCGCAAGGTGAACACTTCATCGTGCATGTTCACGCAAGTACAAACGTGATTGGGAATCAGGGTGAGGACTTCACCGACATGAAAGTGATGAGTTGATCGAGTGATGTCCAGATGTCCATGCTCCTCGTTCAACTTGATCAAGGGCGCATCGGGAGCTTCGACGACGTATCCATAGCCCGTCTTCGAGCCTGAGCCCAGGAGGTCGGAGGAAAGAGTCTTCGACCCAGAATCGATAATGGCGCGCCCTGGCACGGCCGTCGAAACCACCGTAGTAACCACGCGGGCGGCGCAGTCCTCGATTCGACAGGCGCCCTGGTATAAGGTGTTCAAATCGTTGTAAACGTAGGTTCCCGGCCGGATTTCGGTGAGACCGGGGACAAGATGGGAGAACTCCGCAGAGGGAGTCGAACCGCCGGAGAGGATTTCGACCTTCAGACCCGAATCGCGAAAGGCCTCCAGAGTTCGTTCGACTTTCCTCGCCACCTCCTCAGCCTCGGCCCGGCGTTGTTCTTTGCTTCCCCAGACGTTCCCGAAGTATGTCATGAGCCCGCGGAAGGCAAGCCCGGGCATCCTTGCAATCTGGTTTGCCATTTCCACGCTGGCCGGCCCAGCCTCTAGGCCGCAACGGTGAAACCCCGCGTCAAACTCGACCAGAACACCCACCGTGGATGCTTGCTGGGAGGCGGCACTGGAAAGCTCCTGCGCCGCTTCCAGTGAATCCAGCGCCACGATCATGCGCCGCGTACGCGCCAATTCAACCAGACGCCTGAGTTTGTCTGCGCCCAGTATGGGATAGGCAATGAGGATGTCGTCCAGGCCGGCTGCCGCCATTACTTCGGCTTCTCCAACTTTGGCCACGGTTAATCCCACCGCGCCGTGGTCAAGCTGTCGGCGCGCCACTTCCGGAGTCTTGTGGGTCTTGGTGTGAGGCCGCAGACCCACTCCCTGCTGGCGGCACAATGCAGCCATCTGTGCAAGGTTGCGCTCCATTGCGTCCAGGTCGATCGTCAACGCGGGCGTTGAAAGTTCGTGGTAACGCATCAAAACCTCCGGGATTGCCGATTGTTGACGGTCGATTGTCGATTGAACCAGAATGCTCGGCCCACCGGCAATCGGCAATCGTGCCTCGACCATCACTACGGTTTGCTTACCCGCGCGATGCAGTCGATCTCCACCTTGATCTTGGGCAATTGCGCGCCCACTGTCGTGCGCGCGGGTGGATCCTGCGAGAAGAACTCGCGATAGACGGCATTCATAGCATCAAAGTCCTTGATGTCCGCCAGGAAGACTCCCACTCGCACCACGTCGCGAAGTGAGCTGCCGGCGGCTTCGAGGATCGCCTGGATATTCTGAAGTGTGCGCCGGGTTTCCGATGCAATATCGCCTAGTTCCAACTGGTTGGTGCTGGGATTGGTTGGCCCCTGTCCGGCCACGAATACAAAACCATTGGCGACAATTGCCTGCGAGTAAGGCCCACGCGGCTGAGGGCCTTCAGATGTTATAACGACTTGACGCATCGTGCCTCCTTCCGCAGCTCGTTCATCGAGTCTGCTTTAAGGTGATGGGTACCGCAGACCGCCGCCTATGGGGTCCGCGAATCTTCTTTCCAAGGGGCGCCGGGATCACCACCACTGGATCTTGCCGCCTCGAAAAAGATTGCTGTGTTTCAGAATAGTCCCTCAGTATAATGTTCGTTACACTCCGGGTAAAGATAATACAAGAGGACTGCGGCTGCGAGATGCTATTCCGAGCGCAGCGAGGAATCCCGCTGTGCCCCACTGCGGACTGAGGAAGAGAGACCAGGGCGAGAATCCTCGCTGCTTTGAAAATCGTGGCGCGGGCGTCCCGCCCGCTGTCGCGGGGGCATCCTGCCCGCGCGCGGGAGCGGGACGCTCCCGCGACCGCGGGCGAGACGCCCGCACCACATCCGTCCACTGTCGGCCCATTTTCATGGTTTCTGGGTGCCCGTCAGCCGACGGGCATGAGCGACTGCCATCAAAATGACTCCCCCCCTCACTGGGAGGAGGGGCAGGGGGTGGTGGGTGGGACGGTCAGCGAACGACAACTACCCCGGACCCCTCCTTACCAAGGAGGGGAATTATTTTCATGCCAAGTGGTGAGCCGAAGGATCATGGAATCTCCGCTCGGAATGACACTCTACTTACGGGTTCAATGAATAATCCTACTCATCCTCCCGATCGCGCACAGGAACTTCCCCGCGCCCTTGGCTACACCGGCTCGACGGCAATAGTGATCGGCACGATCATCGGTTCCGGCATCTTCCTTGTGCCTCACGATATTGCTTTGCAAGTGGGGTCAGTCAAAACACTGATGCTGGTCTGGTTGATTGGGGGCGTGCTTTCACTCGCCGGGGCGCTCTCCCTGGCGGAGTTGGGGGCGGCCAACCCCTCTGCGGGTGGCATCTATGTTTATTTGCGGGATGCTTACGGCAGGCTGTTTGCATTCCTCTACGGCTGGGCTCTGCTCCTCGTCATTAACTCCGGTTCCCTCGCCACGCTGGCCGTAGCTTTCGGAATATACAGCACCAGCTTTGTTCCGCTATCGGTGCTCGAGCAGAAGCTCGTGGCAAGCGCGGCCATTGCGTTGCTGACGTTGGTCAATATTCTGGGAGTGCGGAAAGCGGCGGCCGTCCAGACATTCTTTAGCGTGGCCAAGTTGGCGGGATTGGCTACGATCATGGGCGCCGCCTTTTTTTTCTTCCGCGGCACTCCCGCGCAGACTGGCCCTGCCGTGCCGCTGCCCCACGCTACGGCGAGTTCCTTGGGCGTCGCCATGATTGCGGTTCTGTGGGCGTATGAAGGCTGGCACATGCTCTCGTTCGCGGCTGGGGAAGTCAAGAATCCCTCCCGAGTGCTTCCGCGCAGCTACCTGGTCGGAACGGTCGTCGTGGTGGCGGTTTATTTGGGCGCCAATCTCGCCTACCTGCGAGTGCTGCCGATTCCCGAGATGGCGTTGCACCAGCGCGTCGCGGCGACGACCATGGAGCTCCTCGCGGGCCCGCGCGGCGCCACTTTTGTTTCCGCCCTGATCCTCTGCTCTATTTTCGGCGCCATCAACGGGACTGTGCTGGGGGGCCCGCGCGCTTACTTTGCGATGGCGCGCGATGGCGTCTTCTTTCCTTCAGTCGGAAGAGTCCACCCGCGCTATGCAACCCCGGCTGCCGCCTTGTTGATCCAGGGTGTGTGGTCGATTCTGCTGGCTTCGACCGGGACGTACAAGCAGCTTTACACTTACGTCATTTTCACCGGCTGGCTCTTCTACGCGACGGCCGCTTTCGCCGTGGTCGTATTGCGCTACCGGCGCCCCGAGTTGCCGCGACCTTACCGGGTTTGGGGGTTTCCGGTGGTACCTCTGGCGTTCAGCGCCGCGGCGCTTATCATTGTTGGCAATGCCTTGATACGCAGCCCTCTCGAATCGGGAATTGGGTTAGCCTTGGTCCTCGCCGGGGTGCCGATTTTTCTGATCTGGCAGCAGAAAGCAAAGCAGAAAGCAGAAGGCAGAAAGCAGAAAGTAGAAGGGTGAAGGTTAAAGGCTAAAGGGTAAGGGATAAAGACCAAAAGCGATTCTTGGTTTTCGAATTTCCAGTTTCGAATTTCGAGTTTCGAAATTTCGTCTTTCTGCTTTCCACTTTCTGATTTCTGACTTTGCCGGCCGCCTACTTCAAGTTGGCGGGGAACAGGCACTCAACGACCACCACATCGTGCCACTGGCCGCCCACCTTCGTGTGCTTGACGTGCACTCCTACCTCTCGCCATCCGGTCATGCGGCAGAGTCTCCGCCCCGCATCGTTGTGTGCCAGGAAGCGCCCCACAATCTTGAAGTGGCCGGCAGACTCAGCGAGTGCCAGGACGGCGCGCATCAGTTCGCGTCCCACCCCGTGCCGCCGGTAGTCGCGGTCAATATAGATCAGGAGTTCGGCGATGCCGTCCATGGCCGGGCGCACGCGGTAGGGACTGAGCGACGCCCAGCCAAGAATCCAGTTGTTCAATTCGGCGACCACGAGAGGATATTTGCCGGCATGTTCCTTAACCCAACTCGCTCGCTCCTCCGGTGTAACGAGGAAGTTCTCGAACGTGGCAAGATTGTCTTGCGTCGCTTGCAGATAGATGCGAGCAATGTCCGATGCATCGCGGAGTTCGGCGGGGCGCACGTTGAGCCGGAAATGGGGTCGTGCGGCGGTTGCGGAACTTGATGAGTCCATAGAAAAGTAGAGAGCAGAAGGCAGAAAGCTAAAGTTAACAGTCAAAAGTCTAAAGTGTAAAGGCTAAAGGCTAAAGGCTGAGTGCTTCCACTCTCGGATCTCGCTTTCCAGTTTCCGATTTCCAGTTTCAAATTTCGATTTTCCAGTTTCCGTCTTCTAAAATCGTTTACTGTCCGCCCGGACGCGGTCCACGTACTTGCCCGTGGCGACTTCCACGCGGATCGTCTCACCAGATTTGATGAATTGAGGAACCATGAGTTCAAGGCCGTTCACGAGCGTCGCGGCCTTGAAGGTGTTGTCCTGTTGCTGGTGGACGGGCTGCGCGGTGGTCTGGACTTTCACCTCCACGATTTCCGGGAAAACAATGCTGACCGGCTGGCCTTCATAAAACTCCACGGGCACCTTCATTTCCGGCTGGAGAAAGGTGGTTGCGGCCCCGATGGCCTCGAGTGGAATGGAGACCTGGTCGTAAGTTCGTGGATTCATAAATGTGGCTGAATCCGCGTCCGAGTACAGGAACTCCATATCCTGCTTTTCGAGTTGGGTTTCCTCGAGCCGCTCTTCCGGCCGAAAGCGTAACTCCTTGAACGTGCCCTTGAGGACGTTGCGCAGTTTCGCATGCACGCTGCCGGGCATCTTGCCTTGCCCGATGTGGTATTGCGATTCAATGGTTTTGAAGAGGTCGTTGTTAATCTTCAGAACCGTGCCTGGACGGAGTTGGGAGGCGATCACCATGGGAACCTCGAGGGCAGGCGGTTGGCGGCCGCGCCGGGGCAGCTAGGAAAAGCAAAAGTCCGTCGCCGCTGAATTCGTTCCATTAATCTATGCCACCTCTTGCTCGTGGAGTCAAGCCACAACCAGACCCTCGCGGACCGGTTGTAGGGGCGGCCCTTGTGGCCGCCCTGGGGGACGCGACGAGGGCGGACACAAGGGACACCCCTACGAGTATGGCTCAGGCTAGCTACGTTTAAGATCGGATCGAGACGCGCCGATAAGATGCATGAGAAGGCAAAAACGTATGACGACCATAAAACCAGAGCCCCCAAAGTCTCAGCATCATTCGCCTCACTCTTATCCGGTGCTGCAATGGGTAATGTGCCATCCGGGAGTTCTGATGTTCAGTTCTATTGCCATGGGAGCCATGCTGGCGGCGCGACGGGAACGCAAGCGTCCGACCGTCGCCGAGCTGCGGGTGGAGACGGAGGCGGATATAATTGATGGTGAGGTACCGTTGTTTATCTGAATTGGAACGTCAGGAACCCGCGGAGTGTCTATTTTACCTGCAACGGCGGGCGGCAGACCTCTGCCGTGGTGACTAACTGTGCTCCTGCTGCGACCATTTCTTCCATCGCCATTCGTCCCTCCTCTTCGCTGATGGCTTTGATGGCATCCCGCACGACGGCCACTGGCAGGTTGCGTTTGCGCAGCGCCAGCACACTCGACCGCACACAGTACTCCGTCGCCACGCCAAACACCGCAAATCGAGGCTGAGCAAGGGAAGCCAGGATGGCTTCGATATTCACGTTCGTGGTGAAGTCATAGACTCGCTTTTCCACGATGATCTGTCCAACCCAGCCCCGTGGCAAATGGAAAGCGTCTGGAGCGTTCTCAATCACCACGGCATCAGGGAAGCGCGTCTCGGGAATGTGTTGCTGGCCCGGGGTCCCCGCCACGCAGTGGGGCGGCCATTGAGCAAACTCCGGATCGTCCGGCGCGTGCGCGTCTGAAGTTGAGACGATGGGAAGTTGGTGGGCGCGCGCCCACAACATCAATTCCCGAAGCTGCGGGATGATCTCCTCCGCATGCGGCACGTAGAGCCTTCCGCCCGGAAGCATGAAGTCTACCTGACTATCCACATCGACGAATGCCAGGTGTTCGGGTTGGGCCGCTTCACTCATTTCAAATCAGAAACTCGAAAATCGAAACTGGAAAATGGAAAATCAAAACTCCACGCGTTAGCGAGTTTCCATTTTCGAGTTTCCAATTTCCATTTTCTGCCTTGCGAACGTTTGTTCGTGGACCTGCTCAAGAAGGCGCTGGAGCGCCGCGCTCTTAGCCACTGGGTATGCGGGGGCGTTCTGCAAGGCGTGATACGGCTCCGGCAGCAGAGGAAGGTTGCTAAGAACACCCGTTCTTGAGTCCGCAAGCCGGGCACGGGACTTGACTCGCCGGCCTTCGCGCATTACAGGATAAAGCAGGGGCGTGGCCTCTGGCGGCTTTTCGTGAGCACAGGCGATCAGGTCGTGGTGAAAATGAGCACCCTCATAGAACCGGAACACCTGCTTGCGGCCCGGCAAGTAGACCTTCTCTTCGCTGAACTTGCTTTTGTACTCGACATGCCCATCGCGTTCGGTCTCCACCAGCTTGTAAACCACGCTGAGCGCGGGCACGTCGCGCGACGTGACGAGATCGGTCCCTACGCCGAAGAGGTCAATGGGCGCGCATTGCGAAAGCAAGGATGCGATCTTGTATTCGTTCAAGTCACCGCTGGCCACGATCTTCGCCTCCGAGAGGCCGTGGCGATCCAGGATCTTGCGCACCTCGCAGCTCTTCTCGAGCAGGTCGCCGCTGTCGATGCGCACGCCGGGGATCTTCCGTCCCAGCGTGGCAGCAGTTTCCGCCCCGGCGAGCGGATCATAAGTATCGATAAGCAGGATCGCGTCTTCCGGAAAAGTGTCCAGAAGCGCCTGGAAGCTTTGGCGTTCGGTAGGAAAGGCCTGAGTCCAGGAGTGGGCCGCAGTGCCGGCCAGCGGAATGCCGTACCGAAATCCGGCCAAAACGTTCGAGGTGGCAACACACCCGCCAAGGTAGGCGGCGCGCGCGGCGCGAAGCCCGGCTTCCGGCCCCTGGGCACGCCGCGTGCCGAACTCCAGTACTCCACGGCCGCGCGCCGCGCGCACGACGCGAGCCGCTTTCGAGGCCACGAGGGTTTCGTAGTTGATCACGGAGAGCAGGTAGGTCTCCACGATCTGGGCCTGTAAAATCGGCGCGGTCACCTGAAGCAGCGCCTCTTCCGCAAAAACCAGCGCACCTTCTTCGACCGCGTCAACAGCGCCCGCAAAGCGAAACTGGCGAAGATAGTCGAAGAAGCCGGATGAGATATTGCGAAACACCGGCAGGCTGCGGAGGAAACTCAGATCTTCCTCGCGGAATCTCAGGTCGGCGAGATAATCGAGCGCTTCCTCAATGCCTCCAGCTACGAGATAAGCGCGCTCTGGGGGCATCTGTCGCACAAAGAGTTCAAACGTCGCGCGGCAGTCCACCTTCTGCTCGAAGTACGCCGCCGCCATAGTCAATTCGTAGAGGTCCACCAGCAAGGCTCGCTGGGACTCGACTTCAAGCATCTTCGCTCCTGCGTTATCTGTCACGGAGATTGGGGAAGCCATGCGGCTTCCCTGCCCCAAAATTCAGTATGTCCTGGAGGTACGGGAGAGTCAAGGCGTGCGGCGTGAACGGGTGGCGCGGGCTGAGTCGACTTTCAATTTTCCAGGAACCTTTCTTGGCTTCCGCGCCAATACTTCGAGAAGACTTGAGCGGACGGGTGAGGTTTTCGTCCTCACGGGCGCCCGTCGGAAAGACAGACCTGCTATTTCGCATGCGGCCACTATCCGAAGGCATCATTGACGAACATCTCAGCATCAGAAATAGTAATGGCGGAGGAACAGCCATATTCGTGTGCCGCAGAGCCGCGCGAGGCGTGATAGTATTAGTAGAGGGCATGGTGCCACGCACGCATTGTCGAAATGTCCGGCGGGGAGACGAGAAATAGCAGAGGTGCAGCCCCGTGACGCGGCCATGCCCCGGCTGAAGGGCATGAAATCCGGATCACGAACGCTTGTTGACATGAGAGGAGATCACTGACGTGAAGCGAATTTACACGTACCTTCCCATTCTATTGCTGCTCGCATGCGCTCCCATGGCGCGCGCGCAGGGGTCTTTCGATTTAGCCTTGGGCTTCGGAACTCAGCACGCCAAGGCCACAGGGACTGGCATAGACGAGAGTACGCTTGCTCCGTGTTTGTCCGTAGCGACCGATGCTAGCTGCCAGCTCACGCCGGCCCTGGGTGGTTTGTTCATGGGTTTCGAGGGAGACGCCATGCTGAACAAGCACATGGGTTTCGGCGGCGAACTGAACTTTCAACCTACCAAGGGCAACTACGGCCCGATTCAATCTCGGGAGCTGTTCTACGATTTCGACGCACTCTACGCGCCCATTAACCGCAAAAACGTCCAGTTCCGGATCGAAGGCGGAGTCGGCGGCGCCCACTTCGGCAGCAGTTACACCCAGACTTCATGCGTCGGGTCTGCGGTTTGCGAGTCCCAAACGGAGTCCGTGGGGAGTTCGAGCCATTTCCAGGTGCACGTCGGAGCCGGCGTGCAGTTTTATGTGAAGGACCATTTCTTCATCCGCCCCCAGTTTGACTTCCGCGAGGTTCCGGGTCTCTCGGGGACCTACGGCTCGACTTCGGTGTATCAATACGGGAGCAATCAAGTGATCGGCTTTACTGTTTGGGTCGGCTATAACTTCGGCGAGATGTAAGCGCGGCAACGGCCCAAGACGTCGGAGAAAAGCCTCACCACTGAGGTCACGGAGAGGCGATCTCATCGACATTTCCGTGACCTCTTTAGGTTTTGTGTCGAAAGCTCAAATCCCTTCCCTCAGACCCCCCTTGCCTAACTTCTGAGGCCCCTATCGCTAACCCGCGAGTTGCCTACGAGTTGCAGCGCGGAAGGCTCGTTACAACCCGGTTGCATCTAACTTAGTGGAGGAAGGAGGTGCGCTATGAAAGGTAGACGGGCGCAGATTTGGCAAGTGACGTTGGCCCTTCTGACCACGGCGGCATTGGGCATAGCCGATGCTAACTCGCCGCCGCCGGGAACGTTGAACTATGTTGAAGGTCAGGTGTCTGTGCAGGGCCAAGTGCAGACGCAGAAGTCAGTTGGCTCCACGTATTTAGAGCCCAATCAGGATTTGGCAACCGGAAACGGCCATGCGGAGATGCTGCTCACGCCGGGCGTGTACGTGCGACTCGGCGACAACAGCGACGTGAAAATGATCTCGCCGGGGTTGGCCGACACCCAGATGCAATTGATGAAGGGTTCGGCCATGGTGGAAGTGGATGAGTTGTTCAAAGAGAACAACATGAGTGTCGTGCTGGACGGTACTCGAACGCGTCTTGAAAAGAACGGACTCTACGATTTCACTGCCAACCCGGCTTCCGTAAAGGTGCTGGATGGCCAAGCAGTAACGTACGAAGGAGATCGGCACGTCAACCTCAAGAAAGGCCGGGAGGTGCTGCTGGCGGAGAATCAGCCACTCAAGGCGCAAAAGTTCGACAAGACTCAGGTTGAGAACGATCCACTCTATCGCTGGAGCGATCTGCGAAGCGAGTATGCCGCAAACTCCAACGTTCAAGAGGGCAACGCGCTGTTGGCTGGCGGCGGTTGGTGGGGTCCCGGATGGTACTGGGATCCGTTCTGGATGGACTTCGCGTTCATGCCGGGATGGGGCATGGGTTGGGGTCCGTTCGGCTGGCCGTTCTTCTCGCCGTGGGCTGTGGGATGGGCTCCGTACTATGGCTTCGGAGTGGGCGGTCGCCATTACCTCTACCCCGTCAACACGCATGTTGACCCTCGGGCTGTTGCGTCGATGCCCCGACTGGCACATCCGGTCACCAGGGGTGCGTCTGGATTCCATGCTCTCCCTAAAAGCATGGCCATGAACCGTGGCGGCATGCGGGGGATGTCGATGGGTCGGATGGGTGGCATGAGCGGTGGAGGCGGCTTCCACGGTGGCATGATGGGAGCGCGGCGGTAACCAGTCCGGGCTCTTTCAGGCTTCTCACTTTGGGCAGCGCGGGCGGGACGCCCGCATCACATCGGGCGGGAGCCCGCGCTGCCAAGCTCCGCAAGTACCCGCCTATTGATTCCTTCCTGTGTTATAGTTGAACCATCGCAACTGGGGAGGGCTTCCCATGCCAAACGATGGTTTCTCGCGACGAGTGTTTTTTCGTAACGTTTCCCTGGCTTCAACAGGAGCAGCGCTGGCTTCCCTGCCCGCCACCGCGCGCGCCGCAGGGGGTGGGCCGGCCCCTGAGCCGCCGTGGCCGCTGACCGTTGAATCCTATCCGCTGGTTGAACCGGGCAAGTCCAGCGGCGTGGGGCGCTTCAAGCTGGCGACCCTGGATCAGATGCCGGAGGCCTATCAGGAAAAACTCCGTGCCTACGCTCCGGAGATGGATTTCACCCTCTGCCGGGGTGAGGAGCAGTTCCAGAAAGAGGTTGCCGACGCCAACGTGATTTACGGCTGGTTCTCCCGCGAGCACCTCCAGGCAGCCCGCCAATTGCGCTGGATTCAATGGCCTGCGGCGGGCGTAGAAAGCATCCTGCATCCGGAATTGGTGGACAGCCCCATCGTGCTCACCAACATGCAGCGCATGTACTCACCGACTATATCGGAGACGGCTATCGGGCTGATCCTGACCCTGACACGCGGCCTGAATCGGTACACCAATCAGACTCGCGAGCACGTTTGGAAAGAGGTTGATGGCCTTAGCGAAATCAGCGGACTTACCCTGGGTCTCGTGGGCCTGGGCGGCATCGGCACGGACACTGCCTATCGCGCCCACTACGGATTCCAGATGAAGGTCCTGGCCGTGGATCCCAAACCTTTGCCAAAACCCTCCTTCGTGGCCGAGTTGCACTCCCTGGAGTGGCTTCCCAAAATGGCGCCGCAGGTTGATGTGCTGATGAGTGCGGCGCCGCACACGCCGGTGTCCGAGGGCATGTTCAACGAGGCGATTTTCCGCGCCATGAAGCCCAGCGCGTACTTCATCAACGTTTCGCGCGGCAAGCTTGTGAACACGCCCGACCTGATTCGAGCCCTCAAAGAAGGCTGGATCGCCGGGGCCGGGCTGGACGTGGCTTACCGGGAACCACTGCCGCCCGATGACCCGTTGTGGACGGCGGGCAACCTGATCATCACGTCGCATTCTTCCGCCGTTTCAAAGGGCTCCACCGAGCGCTGCTACGATCTGTTCTGTGAAAACGTCCGCCGCTATGTGAGCGGCCTGCCGCTGCTCAATGTGGTGGACAAGAAGCGGGGGTATTAACCTACCCATTCCGCCGATCAATGCAGTGGCTTACACGTGTCGGCTTACTGGAATCCGGAAACCACAAAACACCAGCTGACGGTGGATGGCTGTGGTGCGGGCGTCCCGCCCGCAGTCGCGGGCAAGACGCCCGCGCCACGAATGAAGCCATGCCTCCGTTGCTCACGCTTGCGCAGGCTCGTCGGGAGCAACTTGGGCCATGGGAATAGGGGCGCGGTATTCCCAATCCGCGGTTGGCCCTGCCTTGTAGCGAAACAACTTACAGACTTCACAGAGCTGGGCGAAAACATAAGGAGTTTTCTGGTCCAGCCACTTGTGCTGGCAGGAGCCCGCCAGAGGCTTTGTTAGAGGCGATTACGTCATTTTGCAAAGCTGAGGGCGCGATGCAGGGCACCCTTGCGGCTTCCCGGGCAGGGAGCCACAAGGGCCGCACCTACAACAGCGCTTTCAGCACCTTCTCGAAGGCGCGAATAATCTCGTCTTCGTCTTTGGGGGTTAAGCATGAGGGGATGGCAATAAGTATGCTTCGCTCGAAAAGGCTGTCCGCCTTGGGGCATGTCCCTTTGCTGTAACTCCGGAGCAAGGGCTGGTTCTCTGCCAGGTTCCAGGGAAAGCCGTGACCGTCCACGGAGGTCGTGTTCACTAGGCTGACATTATTGAAATAGAGATGCAGGCCCCAATCTGTCATTACCACATTGGAAACGCCTTGCGGGGAAGTGACGATGCCTTCCGCTCGCAACGCCCGATTCACGCGTTGCGCCGTCTCCGCGTCAGCGTACGTGGTGATGAGGAAGCATCCGGTGTCGCCGGCCGGGTCAACCATTTTACGCAACTGCACGCCGGGGAATTTTGCCAAGGCTTCCCGGATGCGGTATTTGCTGGCGTGCATGGCCGCAACGATGCGCGGCAGTTTCCTCAGTTGCACACGCAACACCGCTGCGCGAATTTCGTCCAGCCGATACCCCATGCCCCACAGCGTGAGGTCGGGATCGTTGAAAATCAGCCTTCCTGACTCGTCGCGAGCGTAACCAAGGTCGTGGCAAGCAAACGCCCGCTGCCAGAGGCGCGTGTTGTTGGTGGCAATGCAGCCGCCTTCTCCTGCGCTCATATTCTTGTTCATCTGGAAGCTGAACACAGCGATGTCGCCGAACGTACCCACTCTCTGGCCGCCAACGCTTCCCCCGTTGCACTGGGCGCAATCTTCCAGCAGCCAGAGACCGTGTTTTTTTGCAATCCCCTGCACCGCCTTCACGTCTCCAGGCGAACCGCTCATGTGAACCATGATGATCCCTTTGGTGTTGGGCGTGATGCGCTTCTCAAGGTCCACCGGGTCCAGGCAAAAGGTTTCATCGATATCCGCCAGCACCGGGATCGCCCCGTGGTTCACCACCGCCGCCAGCACCGAGACCCACATGTAGGCCGGAACGATCACCTCCTGGCCAGGGCCTGCACCGAGGGCCGAAAGGGCAGTATGCAGCGCGCCGGTGCCGCTGCTGACGCCGATGGCGTGAGCGAGGCCTAGGACTCGAGCAAACTCCGCCTCGAATGCCTCAACCTCTTTTTGCAAGGCTACCCCGTAGTAGCGAAATAACGAGCGGCTCCTGAGTAGGCGCACCACCGCCTCAACCTCTTCCTCGTCCATAAAGTGGACGCCAGGGAATTCCAGAGGCAAAGGCTCAGTCCGTACGGGCGCCCCGTCGTCGATGGCCAGCTTGTCGTTGAGAACCTGAGTGCTTGGGCTTTCCGGTTTTTCGTTTGGCATTTTGACTTCCGTCCTTTAGTGAAGTTGTAGGGGCACCCCCCCAATCAGCGGCGGGTTGCCCACTGATGACTGCATTATTCCGTGACCGAGCGACCCCCTCACCCGGCGCTGCGCGCCACCCTCTCCCCCAAGGGGGAGAGGGCATAGATATGCTGGGTTGACACCCTCGCCCCCTTGGGGGAGAGGGTGGCGCGCAGCGCCGGGTGAGGGGGCTCCTATCATTTCATTCACTATTCCAGTGCCCAATAGGGCGGCCACAAGCGCCGTGATCATTCCGTGACCTTCAAAATCCCGTGAACCGGAATATCTTGCGACGACCGTCCCACCATGATCTCAAAGTCGCCCGGGACTACCTGCCAGTGCATGTCGACGTTAAGCAGTTGCAGGTCCTCCGGCGTCAGAGTGAAGCTCACCGTCTTGGTCTGCCCGGGATCGAGGGCCAAGCGCTCGAATCCGCGCAGGCGCTTGACGGGGGTTGACACCGGGGCGTACGTCTCGTGCACATAGAGCTGCACGGTTTCCGTTCCGGCGAGGCTTCCCACGTTCTTCACATCCACGCTGACCTGGGCATTTCCCGCCGGGTGAATCTGCTCAGGGGTAATGCGCAAGTTGCTATACTCAAAACTGGTATAGCTCAGCCCATAACCGAAGGGGTATAAAGGAGTGGCGGGCATGTCGGCGTAGCCCCTGTGGATCTCCTGCATCCAGGCGGCCTTCGAGGGCTTGTAGTTGTAATAGTCGGGTAACTGGCCGGAGTGGCGCGGAATGGTAATCGCCAGCCGGCCGCTGGGATTGTAGCTTCCAAACAGGACATCCGCCACCCCTTCCCCGCCCCGCTCGCCCGGTTCCCAGGCTTCGACGATGGCCGGCACGTGCTCCGCCGTCCAACGGGTGGAGAGCGGCCGGCCGTTAATCAGCACCACAATCGTGGGCGTGCCCGTCTCATAAACAGCCTTGACGAGATCTTCCTGAACTCCGGTCAAGTCCAGGTTGGCAACGTCATGGCCCTCTCCGTCGGTTCGATGCTCGACACCTTCTTCGCCGTCGGGATCTTCCTGTTGTTCACCGACCACCACGATGGCCACACGCGAGTTTTTCGCGGCCTGCACGGCTTCCGCAAATCCGCTCTTGTTCGGGCTAAGAATCCCACAGCCCTTGGCGTAGGTCACGCGAGTCGAGGCGGGGACCGCCGCCTTGATCCCTTCGCGGATGGTCACCACGTGCTGAAGAACTTCCGAGGGCGAGTAATCACCCAACTGGTTCCGCACGTTGTCGGCGTTAGGGCCAATGACGGCGATCGAGCCAACGTCCTTCTTTAAGGGCAGGAGGTGGTTGTCGTTCTTCAGCAGGACGATACCCTCGTGCGCTGTGCGCAGCGCCAGTTCCTGATGCGGTTGAGAATGCACAATATTCACGGCTCGCTCAGGATCGACTTCGGAATGCTCGAAGAGTCCGAGAGCGAACTTCTGCTCGAGGACCCGCCGCAGCGCGCGATCCACCAGGGCGACAGGCACTCGTCCTTCTTCGACGTTCTCGATCAAGGGTCCCATGTAAGCGGGTTCATAGGTGATGTTCAGGTCCACGCCGGCTTTCAGCGCCAGCGCCCCCGCTTCCTTTTGAGTGGGCACGATGTGTTCATAAATGAGCGTTCCGAAGCCGCCGCCTTCGCTTTCGACAATGCCCTTGAACCCGAGTTCCTGCCGCAGCACGTTATTCATCCACTTTTCGGAAGCGTGAGCCGGTACATCTTCAACCTCCGGATAGCCGGCCATGACACCCAATCCACCGGATTTGGTGATTCCGCCAATCCAAGGAAGCAGTACGTTTTCGCGAAGGTAACGATCTGACAACTCGATGGCGCCGCGCTCCAGGCCGCTGGCAGGCTCGCTTTGAGTGGGGAAATCCGTCATGACCGCGATCACCCGATCCGGGGCAGCGAGATTATCGCCCTGAGTGCCCTGGACGATGCTCTCCGCGATGCGTTCGTACAGATAAGGATCCTCGGTATACGCCTCCTCGTTTCGACCCATGCGCGGATCGCGGTCCTCCTCAAGTACCAGTGTGGACAGCATGTGGATTCCGACCGCCCTGGCTTCGGCGGCCGCGGCCGCATAAATCGACTTCACGAGATCCATGTCAAACGTGCTGCCGATGGTGAGACCCTCCGGGAAGATCGTGGCGCCGGGCATCATCGCGCCGTGCGTGCCTTCTTCGTCTTCGAGCAGGGGAATCTTCAGCCGGGTCTGGGTGCGGGCAATCTTTTGGAGTTCGTTGAAGTACTCCGCCTGCTGGCGCGCGCCTTTGTGCAGAATCTCGTTGGCCAGCGTGAAGAAGCCGCATGCCGGACCAATCTCCTGAGTGTAAGTTCCTGCTGCGAACTTGCGGCAGGCCTCCGTCTTGGAGGGAATGTCCCGTCCCAATTCCTCGACATAAACGCACGGCAGGTTGAGCTGGCCCACTTTCTCCTTCAGCGTCATGCGGCTCATCAGGTCGTTAATGCGCCGCTCGACGGGCTGGTTAGGATCGAGATAGGTCGGTTCGTCGCCGCCGGTTTGCACGACGGCCGCTGGAACAAATGAGACGAACGCTACACCCAGGATAAGTGCGGTTCCCAACTTCTTGATCGCCATTCCAAACCTCCGTGCACCTGTGCGGCGCTAGCGGCAAACGACTCGCCAAAGAGGCCACGGAGACCATGGAGAAGAGCAAATAGCTTTTGCTCCATCGTCTCTGCGGCCTCTATCGTCAGATTCAAAACTCCAGAAGCCACCACAGGAGCGACAGTTTCTGGAAGGGCCCCTGATGCGCGACCGAGCATCTTAGCACAACTTCCCGGAATTGCGGCCGAAACTCCAGAGAGGTGGAGATACTTCCAAATGCGGCTTAATTGCGGGCCGATTACCGCTTTTTGTGTGCAAAACTGAGTTCGTTTTGAGGCCGCCATTTCAGTTATCCCCTGTCTTTGCAATAAATCTTTGAGTTCGTTCCCACGATTTTTAATATTAATGAGAGAGTGGGAAAAGCTGAGAGTAATGAAAAAATGAATTTTTATTGAGATGGAATCAGAGGGTTGAAAGGGTTATATAAGTAGTGAACCAGGCCTAAAGTGTGGCATTTTGACACATATATGCAAGAACCTGCATATTTGGGTTCTGGCACATGTATGCACCCGCCGGCGTTGTAGGGGCGAGGCGGCGCCTCGCCCGTCCCGGCGACACGCCGTCTGGACTCCTAACCGCACGGGGTACCGCGGGCGCGAGGGCGAGACATCGCCTCGCCCCTACCGTTGTTCTCAGGGGTCATCCTGCCGTTGAGGTCCGCGCCCCTTCTCACGGCGCTCCGTTCATCGCCATCTGCTAGCGCGGGCTAGAAGAAGAATTTCATGGCCACTTGGCCGATGCGCGGCGAGTTGGCGCCGGTTATCACGCCGAAGGTCGGGTTGTTACTGATTTGGCCCTGCGGCGAGCCAAACTGAGCGTGATTCCAGGCATTAAAGAACTCTGCCCGGAATTGCAGGCTTTTCGACTCGGTCAACCGCACATCTTTCGTCAATGACAAGTCGAAATTGTTCCAACCCGGACCGCCAAAGAAGCGGCGGCTGGAATTTCCGAGCTGTCCTACCTTCTCGACGCTGAAGAGCGAGGTGTTGAAGTGCGGCTGTCCGGATCGCGGATTCTGGAAATTCAGGCTCCCGGGAGCGCGGTTCGGCTCGTCGATGTCATTGCCCTGTCCCACACCGCTCGTTCCCAACATCGAATTGTCGTCATTTTCCCAAATATACACAGGGAACCCCGTGGCGAAGCGCGTAATGCCGTTGAAGGACCAGCCGTCGGTCAGGCGCTTGGGGCCTGGGAGTTTGTCGAACGGTAACCGGTAGGCATAGCTGATCACGAAGTTCTGCGCGACATTGAACGCTGACAGCGCCTTGCTGATTGCCGGATCGATCGGATTGACGTTGTCGCCTTGGCCAAGTCCATTGCCGGAAGTGTTATCGAGCGACTTGCTGAAGGTGTAGGCGGCAAGGAATTCTGCGCGTCCCAAGGTGCGGCGGAGTGTGACCTCGAGCGCATTATAGTTGGAGTTGGCCATGGTGGCCATGTAGCCGTCGCTGGAAAAAGCCTCGGTCAGACCCCCCGAGAGATTGGGGACCACGTTATTGTAGGGCGAACGGACGCTGTAGATTTGGGCGCCCGTGGCGGAGGTAAAGGGGCCGCCGTCCTCGCTGTTGGGGCCACAACCCGGCAGACTCGCGCACAGAGCGGGACTTGAAGGGTTGGCCTCGACGGTGGCCAGAAGCCGGTGCGCCTGCGTTCCGACGTAGCTAACGGAAAGTAGGGTCGCCGACCCGAATTGGCGTTGTAAGGAGATATCGTAGTGCTCGGCATAGGGAAGCCGGTTCTCGTGGAAGAAGGCCGGCGAACTGCCCAACGGTACAAACTGCGCCCAGTTTAAAGAAGTGTCAGGGTTTGAGGCGCTGATATTGAGCGGCGGTACGGGGACAGGGAAACGCTGGCCCTCGTTCACTCCAGTGGTGCGTACGATGTACGGATTCTGAAAATCGGGGAGATAACTTGGCCCCCACCAATAGCCATACGGAGCGTCGCCGCTCTCCTGCTCGAGGATGCGGTTTTCGAAGGTGTTGTAGTAGACACCATAGGCCGCGCGGATGCTCGTCTGCCCGCCTTCTCCCACTAACTTGCTTAGGAAGCCGCCGGAAGCGTGAGGCGAATACGCCAGACCTATGCGCGGGCCAAAGTTGTTATAGCGAGTCGGGGAGAGCGTGGAGGGAATGCCCGGGTCTCCTGGGAAGCACCAGCCCACGGGCGATCCAGGAAACTCTTTCGATTGGCAGCCGGGAATGAGGGCTTCCCATTCGTTGTGGGCCTCCCACCACGGCGAGCTGACTTCCCAGCGCAAACCATAATTCACGGTGAGGTTCCGGGTAGCTCGCCAGCTATCCTGGGCATAGAGGTTGTAAGTCCGCGAACGCGCATAGACGGGTAATTGCAGGCCCTGGGAAAAATTCGAGGGCGCCCCAATCAGGAAATCGGCAAAATCATAGCCCGTCTCGACTCCACTAAATCCGAACGATCCGTTCAAATTCAAGGTGAATCGGTATTCCACTTGGTCGTAACTGAACGCCCCGCCAAATTTAACCGTGTGTGTACCGAATACCTTGGAGAAGTTGTCCGCGAAGTTGTAGGTGTTGTCGTAGACGCGCAGGAAGCTGTTCGCCACGCCGATGCTGTAGTTGTTGAATCCGATGGGTTCCACGCCCTCGTAATTGGGATTCATCGGGAAGATTCCGGTAAAACCCTCGTCGGAGAGCTTTGGTCCCAACCCTCCCAGTGGAGCGTTCGAGAACTGGACGTCACGCATGTAGCCAAGCCGGAGTTCGTTGACAGCGGTGGCGCCGAACGCCTTGGTGATGCCGACGTTCATGATCTGCGCCCGGCCGTTATTACTCGAGGCAAATCCCGGGAGACTTGCCCCTCCGTAGGGGTTGACCCCGATGTCATCGTCGATGAAGTAGTAGCCCGAAACCATGCCGAGGCGAGTATTGCCATCGATGCGGCCACTGCCTTTATCATCCCGGAGCGTTGACTTAAAGGCTGAGGTAGTGTAATACGAGCCCGCGTTCGGAAGCGGGATGTACTTCATAAGGAACTGGGCGGGAGCACTAATAGCGGACTGGGGAATGACCGCGTTGGGGAACGCACACGCAGCGTTGCTGGTACACCCGCTCGTGTAGTAGGGCTCCCCGGCGGTGACGGGGTAGCCAAGTCTCTGAGTGAGGGTGCTGGCCCACGCGTCACCATCCACCGATTTGGTAAGCTGGCCGGCAACGTCCGACAGGTTACCACTTCTATCCTGGGCGGAGGGCACGGCGAGCAACCCGCTGTCAACACCTTGCACGAGTCGCGTCCCCTGATAGTCGGTAAAGAAGAACACCTTGTCACGCATGACGGGTCCGCCGAAAGTGCCGCCGAAGATGTTCTGGTGCAGCGTGGCGAGGGTCGGAGAATAGAAGTTGCGGGAATCGAGGTGGGGATTGCGCACGAACTCGAAGGCATCGCCGTGGAACTGGTTGGTCCCTTCCTTGGTAACGACGTTGACCAGCCCGCCGGTATAACTCCCATACTCGGCATCGGCATTGTTGGTGAGAATGCGGAATTCGGCGATGGAATCAAGGTTGGGAATGATGGCGGTGTTGTTGTAGAGCCGATCCTCGGCGTTACCGCCATTCACAATGAAGCCGTTGCCGCTTTCTCGCTGTCCACTCACCGAAAGCGCGCCAGGGTCCAAGTTTCCTGAAACATTCATGCCATAACCCTCGCCACTGGAAGCCGGTGCGACGCCCGGTTGCAGGGCCAGCAGGTCGGTGTAGCTGCGGCCGTTCAGAGGCAGGGTGGTCATCTTAGTGTTTCCGATGACCTCGCCCATCTGGGTGTTGGTGGTTTCGACGTGAACGGCCGTGGAGGTGACACTCACCTCCTGGTTCACGGAGCCCACCTTCATCGTGGCATCGACGCGGAGCGCCGTGTTGACATCAATGACCAATCCTGTCTGCCGGTATTCCTCGAACCCTGTCTCCGTGATCCTGATCTCGTAATGGCCGGTAGGAAGGGCCGGAAAGTTATAGAACCCTGCCGCATTGGTCTGGGTCGAAGTTTGAATGCCAGTATCCGTATCGAGAGCCACCACCGAGACTCCGGGCATGATCGCCCCGGTAGGGTCCGTTACGGTTCCCGAAATACTGCCTGTGATGCCGGCGCGGGCAAGCGGGCTTGCCAGCACCAACAGCAGCCCCAGAGTGAACAAGCGTTGAGAACCTAAACTCAGCATTTGGATTGCGCGCATAGCGATTCTCCTGTCCCCGAATATGGATGTGTGAAGGACGATCCTCGCCCATCGCCAAACGACCCGACGGAATACAATTGGAATGCCGATGACGGCCAAGGTGGGCCAAGTCGCTAACGCCTACAAGCTGCGGCTTGAATGTCGTTCGCGGTTACGAACTTCGCCGCTACTCTGTAGGAATGTCTCAGCCCTGTTACCCAACATTTTACACTTACCTTAAAGATGCCGAATTGTCAAGGTGGTTCTTGCCGACTGCGGTGGAGGCGACTCCGCTTCTCCGCAGGAGGAGGGGCGGGGGTGGTGGCGCGACGGGCAACCACCCCTAGCGCCTTTAGGCGTTAAGCTGACTCGTTAAATTGAGGCCTTATTGCACTGCCAGAGCCTGAAGCGCCCGCAGGCCGTGTTCGACACGTTCCATTTCGCATTCGAGAGCGGCCATAGTCTCGCGGGCCCGCGCGAAGTCCCCCTGCTCGGCAAAGGTCTCCAGCCGTCCAGCTATTTCAGCCGCCTCAAGGGCCAAAAGATTCCCGGCTGAACCTCTGAGGGTGTGAGTCAAGCGTGCCAGTTCAGGTCCGTCATTCTCCTGCAAGGCGCATCGCGCCGCCGTCAGCAAGCCGGGGCATTGGCCCAGATGAATCTCGATGAGATCGCTCATGAGCTGGACGTCCCCACCCAGACGATCCAAAAGGGCGCCTCTTACGACTGGCTTGTGTTCGCCGCCGAGCGGCTGAGATCCAGTTGCTTCCTGGGCGTCGGAGGCGAGGTACAGTTCCTCATGGGGTGAGACAACCCCCGCCCCGGCACAAGGCCCTCCCTCATAGCGCCGCAAGAGTAGACGCAGTTCCTCCAGTTCTACAGGCTTCGGCAGATACCCATCCATTCCCGCCGCCAGGCAACGTTCCCGGTCGCCTTTCATTGCGTAGGCAGTGACGGCAATGATGGGGACGTGGCCACCAGACAGTTTCTCGTGATCGCGTATGGCAGCAGTTGTCTCGAACCCATCCATGTCGGGCATCTGTACATCCATGAAGACCAGATCAAATACTCCGCCGGGAGCGTGCTCGATCACCGCGACGGCTTCCTTGCCGCTCTGCGCCTCCACCACGTGGTGTCCGCGCTTGGCGAGCAAATGTGTGACCAGCTTACGGTTCACGTCGTTATCCTCGACCAGGAGAATCCGGAGCTTTCGGCCGGCACTTGACTGGGCGCGCTGCTCCTGTGCCGCCCCAGGCACGGCCCTCGCTGCTGAGTCACCCGTGACGCTCTGGATCGCGGCCAGAAGCTCCTGTGGAAGAACCGGCTTCATCAAAAACCTTGGCGCCTCCGATTCCTGGTCACGCGCCGGCTCTGAGGTTGGGAGGCAGCCGCTGGCGAGCCGGATGGTGGCTTTTTCCAGTTTGGGGTCGGCCTTGATTCGTTGAACGAGGGCGGGGCCATCGGGATCGGGCAGGCGCGCGTCTAGCAGTACGGCTGCAAAGGGAGGGGTCCTTTCATCCGCCGAGCCCAGGTGGGTGAGCGCTTCTTGACCGCTGGCGCAAAGGACCGGCTGCGCGTTCCATTGCGCGAGCAGACTTCCCAGAATCCGCAGGCACGTGGGGCTGTCATCCACCACCAGAATCCGCTTTTCCTGAAGGTCGGGTGGTGGGCATTCAACCCGGAGCGGCGAAGCGGGGCGAAAGCAAGCGGTGAAGTGGAAAGTGCTACCCTTTCCCAGATCGCTTTCCAGCCAGATCTTGCCTCCCATCATCTCTACCAGCCGGGCGCAGATGGACAATCCCAGTCCCGTCCCTCTGAATCGGCGTTTTGTCGAGCCATCCGCTTGAGCAAAGGGCTCGAAGATCAAGGCGTGCTTCTCCGGCGGAATTCCAATGCCCGTATCCCGGACAGAGAAATGCAAGTGCAGATTCTCCGCGTCCGCACTCTCTATTTCGACCGAGAGGAGAATCTCCCCCTTCTCTGTAAACTTTGCGGCGTTTGCCAAGAGGTTAACGAGGATCTGACGCAACCGCCCGGGATCGCCTTCCAAAGCCGCCGGAACGCCGGACGAAATCTCCAGGCAGAACTCCAGCTCTTTCTGTCGAGCACGCATCGCTAAAGGCTTCATCGCCTCGGCCAGCGTGTCAGCCAACCGGAACTCCACCGAATCCAATTCGAGCTTGCGGGCCTCGATCTTGGAAAAGTCGAGGATGTCATTGATGACGCCGAGCAGAGAGCCGGCCGACGACCGGACGGCCTCCAGATACTCGCGTTGTTCCGAAGTCAGAGAGGTTTCGAGAGCGAGTTCCGTCATCCCTACAACGCCATTCAAAGGTGTGCGAATTTCGTGGCTCACGTTAGCCAGGAACTCGCTCTTGGCGCGGCTGGCGGCTTCGGCCGCCTCCTTGGCCTGGCGCCACTCCTCTTCGGCGCGCTTTCTATCCGTTATGTCGATCACCGTACCTTCGATTTCGGGACCCGCTCCGTTGCCCTCGACCAGGTTGGAATTCTCCAGCACCCAGACGCAGCATCCATCCTTGCGACGCAGGCAGAGCTCATAGAAAGTCACCGCCTTATGTTCTTTCAAGCGCGAAAGCAGCGCCTCTCGGCCTCCCTCGTCAATGTGCAACACCTGTGCGCCATGGCGAAGCGCCTCCGCCGGAGAGGAGTAACCAAGAATCTGCGCAAGCGACTGGTTGCAATCAACAAGCTGGCCATCCAGCGTGGTGCGAAACACG
>Ga0326727_10004712_pt1 | contig 40348 bp, 25 predicted proteins | sample MB2enrmetagenome_FD_207643 | JGI IMG/M metagenome (GOLD analysis project Ga0326727, IMG submission 207643) | Lab enriched peat soil microbial communities from McLean, Ithaca, NY, United States - MB29MY | ecosystem: Environmental > Terrestrial > Soil > Wetlands > Peat | place: USA: New York...
ATCTTGGAACGCGGAGTCCATTAGGAGTCCATTAACAGGCCGCTGGAATTGGCCCCCGTAAAATCAATAGCCTGGGATCGTCAGCATCGACACCGTAGACGCTAAATTTTGTATTTACAATCTACGATCAATTTCCCAAGCTGGACGTCGCGGGTTCGATTCCCGTCTCCCGCTCCATCTTTTCCATAGATGCTTGAACGCAGAAGCCAAATCCCTCGTGCCTAAGCCGCATCGAGGCATGCTTAATCCCGCCATCCACTCTGCAATCGAAGATGCGCGAGTCAGGCAATGGGCGCGGTCCAAAAGCTCCCGCCGACGCTTCCTGTTGTTACCACGACACGGAATCGCAGATGGACGCACCCTAATCCTTGCCTGCCTTGAGAATCCGACCAGGTTTCACGGACCTCGCGAATTCGCCAAGATATTGCGCGTGGGTTAGGTACGAAGCCAGGCGTTTTGAATGGCTCACTGATTGGCGCTTGCATTGCACTGATGGAGCCGAGTGCCTGTTGCGGGAAGAACTGGAACGAGAGCAAATCCATGGACAGAATGCTGGCCCTTGTCTTTGACACGGAAGCCAGAGCAGACGAAGGAGATGGCGGGCAGTGATTACCGGTTGACCTGCCCGAGCCCTTGTGCCTCTGCAAGGGGAGATTCTACCACTCGATCTTGGCCCTAGCACACGAAGTTCGAAGCCGCTGCTTCTCCGCGCAGGACGTGGTACACTTCGTGGCGATTTGAGAAGACTTCAGGCGCGGTACTGAATTCTTCCCGGAACAAGCGCGAGGGCATAGGTACCATGAACATTTCCCTTTTCATTCGCAGGGTGAACGAGTTTTCGCTCCTGGTCGTTGTCGTCTTCGTTCTCGCCCTGGCAGTTGCCAGGGCCGCGTCGCCTTCCGCGCCGCAGGCCCCAACTTCCGGTCAGCAACCGTTGAGCAGCTTCATTGAGGCGGGAACGCTCGGGGACCTGCGCTGGCCCGACTTTACGGACTACCGCGATGACGTGAAGACCTTCTACGCGTCCTCCAACTACTCGCTCGCGTGGCTGAAGGATGGACGTCCCACCACTCAGGCACTGGCCGCGGTCACCGCGCTCGAACACGCGGACCAGGTGGGACTCGACCCCGAGGATTACGATGGTCCGCGCTGGAAGGATCGCATCACAAGGTTTAGTGGTGGGAACCAGAATCCTTCGGAAGACGAGCCGTTGCGCTTCGATCTGGCGCTTACGGTTTCACTGATGCGCTACATCTCCGAAGTGCAATTCGGGCGGGTTAAGCCCCAGAGGGTGCATTTGGGAGACGACGATGCGCGCAGCAAGTTTGACCTGGCGAAGTTCCTCCGGGATCAAATCGTCAACTCCAACGATGTTTCCGGCGCGCTGTCCCAGGTTGAACCGCCATATGTGCTATACCGGCGCACGGAGGAAGTGCTCCGCCAATACATGCAGATGGCCGCTCAGGACGATGGCGAGAAGTTGCCGCCGGGGAAGAAGAAGACGATCGATCCCGGTGATGATTATCCCGGCGTGCCGCGACTGGTGCGACTGCTGAAACTGGTGGGTGATCTCCCGCCCGACGCCGACGTGGCGCCTGATTCGACGCTCTACCAAGGCCCAATTGTCGAAGCCATGAAGCACTTCCAGGAACGGCACGGTCTGGAAGCTGATGGGCGGATTGGCAAAGACACTCTGGAGCAGTTGAACACCCCGCTCAGTTCCCGCGTGCGCCAACTGCAGCTCACCCTGGAGCGTTGGCGATGGGCGCCCCGCGTGTATGATCCTCCCCCCATACTGGTCAACATTCCGGAATTCGTCTTGCGCGGTTTCGGCAAGGGGGAGACCGTTGAATTGATCATGCGGGTGGTCGTGGGCCGCTCCTACCGGACGCATACCCCGGTCTTCGCGGAGTACATGTCCTACCTGGTTTTCCGGCCCTACTGGAGTGTTCCCCTGGCCATCCAACGCGGTGAAATGGTGCCCAAGATCAAGAAAGATCCGGATTACCTGGCGAAGAATGAACTCGAGGTCGTGGACCGGGACGGTAAGGTGGTATCCACGGGACCCGTCAGCGCTGAGCAGTTGGCGCAACTAAACTCCGGCGCTCTCAGCATCCGGCAAAAGCCTGGTCCTAAGAATTCGCTGGGCTTGGCCAAGTTTGTGTTTCCCAATGAGCACAACGTTTATCTCCACAGCACCCCATCGCAGGAGTTATTCTCTCGAACCCGGCGGGACTTCAGCCATGGTTGTATTCGCGTGGAAGATCCGGCGCGGCTGGCGGAATGGATCCTGCAGGGGAACGAAGGCTGGACCAAAGACAAGATCGTGGAGGCGATGAAAAGCGGCCCGGACTCACAGCAGGTGAATTTGCCACAGAAACGTCCCGTGGTGATCATCTACGCCACGGCGGTCGTGCAGCCAGATGGAATGGTGAAGTTCTTCCAGGATATTTACGGGCACGATGCTCACCTGGTGAAGACTCTGGCCAGGGGTTATCCCCGTCCCCGGGGAAATGCGCCTACCAGTGACGCACCCGCCCCACGTCCACGTGCACGAAGTTAGCAGCGGAGTAATATCCCACGCCCCCGCGATTCAGCCGGAGCGCCGCATCGCGCAGCTCGGAGGTGGGGACCCCCGGCAAACGAATGTCGATGGCCTCTGCCTGCATGTGGAGGCTGTGTTGGGCTACCCCGGAATGGGCGCTGCGGGTGCGGAGAAATTCATTGCTCCACGGTGTGCGGTAGCCACAGATCACGTCGATCTCGCCACCCGCATCGTGCAGCGACTCGGTCAGGTCATACAACAGGTCAAACAACCGCGGATCGAAGTGACGAACATCCCCGGTGCGGTGATCGCGCAGAAAATAGTCCAGGCGGGTCAGCGCGGCGGGTAAATACGTATCGCCACGGCGATAGACTATCTCAATCCGCTCGTTGGTGTGAGTGTGATAAAAGCGGAGCCGGTATTCGCGAGGAGGCTGGACGGTCAAGTCCGCGCCACCTCCAGGCAGCGGCGCAATCAACAGCAGTAACAGACCGCAAATGGAGAGGTTGAACCTCAAATGGAAACGTTGACCCACTCGCGAACACCTTCGATGCGGATGAAGAACTAACCTCAAATGCCCATAAGGGGCGCACTCCGTAATACGAGTCTTTATTCTAACACCAAGCCACGGAAAAGGTTAAACCTCGCCAATTCAGCGCTCGCGGTAACCGACGAAGAACCTCGCGAGAACATACGGGTAGAACAATTTGGCAGGCTTCATCCCGCATGCATCGTTCGGCGTACAGGAGAAGTCTACGCCGCGGCTCGCGACTTGTAATTCCAACGCGTCGCCAGCAACGTTCCTGCAATCAAGGAAAGCACCACGAACAGGTAGAAGAGAACGTCCCAACTGTAGCGTGCGGTTACGAAGGCAACCACGAACGGGGACAAGATCATGCCCAGGTGCCCAATGCCATCGATGAAGCCGGAAGCGGTAGCGGCGCCTTCTTTGGAACCGACGTCCTGAGCGGCCGCGCCCGACATCAAGGTGTCAGGACCGTAGGTCATGATACCGACCAGCGAAATGCCGATGGCGGTCCACACGCGCCCCATGGTGCTGAGTTTTGGCAGGATCAGGGCGGACAGGGCGAGACCCCAAAGCATCAACGCTCCCACCGGAAAGCGGCGGGATTGGAACATCTTCTCGGAAGCGTAGCCGGCGATGATGGCTCCGAGAAAACCCACCAGTTCGTAGAGCGACGAGGTGTAACCAGCGTCTTCGGCGGAATACTTTAGATGCTGGGTCATGTAAAGAGGCAGCCAGAAAAGGAAAGCGTAGCGCGTGAGAATCAGGAAGAAATACATGGAGCCAATGAGCCACAAAGTAGGTTCCGCGAGGACCGCCCGCACCGCCGATCCATACGCGCCGGCAGTGACGGGTGCGGTGGAAGCAGCCACGCCCGAGGCCGGGGTCATGGAGGCCTCTTCCACCTCCGGCAGTCCGACGTCGGAGGGGTTATCGCGCACGAAGAAGACATATATCAAAGCAATGACCAACAGCAGTAAGGCTGGCATCCAGAATCCTCGTCGCCAACCCCAGCGCGGAAGCAACCATATGGTGGTGGCGACGAAGGTCGCAAAGACCGTGGCCAGGGATGCGCCCAGCACGTAGTTGGTGCACCACCACGCCATCACCACGCCCCGTTCCGTAGGGCGGAACCAGCAGGCCATGGTTTTTACCAGTCCCGACCAGCCGGTGGATTGCCCGGCCCCTGCGAGGCATGCCAGGAGAACCAGCCACCCGAGCGATGACCCGAACCCCAGCAGAATGTTGGCGCCGACCACCACGAAAATCCCAGTGCCGACTACCACCTTTGTCCCAAAACGGTCGGAAAGAAGGCCGCAAACAAACTGGCCGACGGTGTAGAACAGACTGTAGCCGAAGACAAACTTGGCTAACTGGGCGTTGGTGTACCCACGATCCTGCTGGAGCAGTGGCATCACCACGCTGATGTTCTTGCGGCAGAGGTAAAACCCTGCATAGGTAATCCATGTGATGATGAAAATACGCCAGCGCCAGTACCGGGCAGCTTGATTGGATGGGGTGGAGTCTGAAGCCACATTAGGCATGACTTCAGTCATGGATAAGTTCATAGGACTCTCGGATTGAGGTTTTGTCTGAGTTGGGTACAAAACTATGCCGGGAAGCGCGATCCCAAGCTACACAAAGGGCGGCACCTCGGTTGAATCAAAATTAGCGCGTCACGAATCGCAATACTTCTGACACACTCCAGGGCACACTAATCCACCTTTATTACGGGAATGTGAGCAACGTATGAAGCTTAAAGCAGGTGCGGGAACCACCACTGCCCCCTGATGAGCGGAGGCGGCAATAAAGACAGTGCACAACGCACTGCTCGAAACATGTAACGTGTGCGTGGCGGTCTTGTTACCCATAAATCATGTTGGGTTCATATTGGCATAACTTGCCGTAACCATACTGGCCCTGGCTGACAACGGTAGTCTGGATTCCCTACAACACCAATAGAAGTCATGGCCCCTCCCAGGGGTCACATCTTGAAGCAGTTCCCGACCGGAAGGTCTTTCGATTTCCCGTGATCGGTGACTTTCTGCGAGGAGAAGTCATACAAAAATGAATGGAGGTCAAATGAAGAAGCGTTTCTCGACCGTGACACACACCTGGCAAGTGGCGGCACTAGGGTTTGTGGCCCTACTGGTGCTCGGCAACATCCCGGCGTCCGCCCAGTCAACTTACGGCGCCATCCTGGGCACCGTCAGCGATTCCACCGGAGCGGTGGTGCCGAACGTGAACATTACCGTGCATGACCAGGCGACCGGTGTAGAGCGGGCCGCAGCGACCGATGGCGCCGGCGACTATCTTTTCGTGAACATGGATCCGGGCACCTACACGATCACCGCTTCCGCCCCAAAATTCGCCACGATGAAAAACGAAGGTGTAATTCTGCCCGCCCGCGAAACCGTGCGCTCAGATTTCAAGCTGCAAGTTCAGAGCGCGAACCAGCAAATTGTGGTCACTTCCAAACAAGAAGTGGTGAGTGAAGATCTTACCGAGGCCAGTTCGATGTCGGGCAAGGAAATAGATACCTTACCCTTGAATTTCCGGGCCACCAATTCTCCCAGCCCCATCAACATCGCAACGCTCACCGCCGGCGTCAACGAAGACCCCGGGGGCAACCTGACCTTCTCTGGACAATTGCCGACGGCGACCTCATTCACTCTCGATGGCACTTCGGTGCAGTTGGTTCGCTATGGCGGTCCGACTCGCGACCTGTTTCCGTCCGTCGAGGGCATCTCGGAATTTCGCGTCAACACCGCGGGCAACGACGCCGAATACGCGCAGCCCACGGACCTAACCGTGGTCACCAAAAGCGGCACCAATCAATTCCACGGGAGCGCCTTCTGGTACTTCCAGCGCAAGGATTGGAATTCCATGGACCCCATCGCCGACTACAACCCCTCATTGAACGCGAACACTTACGGGGGGTCGATCGGCGGCCCCATCATCAAGGACAAGACCTTCTTCTACTTCGACTATGAAGGTGTGCGTTTGGCCCAGGATTCCCTGATTGACACCCAAACCGTGCCGACAGCATGGACCCACGGGGACTTCTCCGGGGTTCCTGGACTGACCCTCGCGAACCCCTCGGGCGGGACATTCGGCAACCAGATCACCAACATTGACCCGCGAGCCGCCTTGATCCTCAAGGACTTTTTCCCCGCGCCCACCGGCAGCAGCAACAACATTGATTCCACCGGCAACAATCTGGTCTCCACCATGCCGGGCAACTATTCTGTGAACGGGTACGACGGGCGACTCGACCACGTCTTCAATGCCAACCACCGCATCTTTGGCCGCGTCACCCAGAAGGGCATCAGCAGCACCGGCACGGACGGCACGGCAGCAACCGGCGCGCTGGGAGCCACGGGCGACCAGAGTTACAATCCCCTCATGGGTACTTTCTCCACCCTGACCGATGCCACCAACGTGGCCGTCTCCTATAATTGGGTCATCCGGTCCAACTTGATGAACGAACTGCGGGGCGGGTGGACACGTGCGAATTTTAATTACACCTATCCGCAGGCGTTACAAGGTAACTCGATCATTTCGGCACTGGGCATCACCGGCCTTCCCGGCCCGCCCAAGAACGGATTGGGCGGCGTGCCCGTCTTCTACATGGGGAACCTGCTGGGCGGCGCCACGAACCAATACGGGCACCCCCGCATCGAAGGGAACGGCGTCTTCGAGTTGGGAGATAACCTGACTTGGATACGCGGCCGCTTTACCACGAAGTTCGGCTTCGATTTCCGGCGTCTGAACTACCGCGACGACATCACTTTTGAAAATGGCGACGAATACGGGGACTACACCATCGCCGGCGGGTACACCTGTTCCGGGGCAGAGCTTTCCGCATACCCCGATGCTTGTGCCGTGGCAGGATTGCTCCAAGGGAATGTGGATGAGGCCAACCAGGCGCAGAACGGGCCCGACGGCAAACCCTACGGGTATCACTACTCCTTCTTCGGCCAGACGGAGTGGAAGTTACGGCCCAACCTGAGCTTGACCGCCGGACTCCGCTACGAGATCAACACCCCCTTCCAGGATGCCACCAACCAGCTTGGCAACTTCCGTTACCAGGTTCCGGGCGGTGAGTTGGTTGTGAACCCGGGCGAGAATATCAGTCCCGCTTGGAAGGAGGCTGTCGGCGACACACCTTTTGTGCTTGCCAGTTCGGTAGGCCTCGGGCCTGGGCTGCGTTACACCTATTGGGGTAACATTCAACCGCGTCTGGGCTTCGTCTGGATGCCCACCTCCAGTCATAACACTGTGGTGCGCGCATCCTCGGGGATCTACTCCGTGCCGGTCCTGGGAGCGGTGCTCTATTCGTTGCTGGGCGTTGATACCAGTAACTATGGGTCCTATAGCCCAACCATATCCACTCCCATCTTGAATTTCAGCAACGTTTTCTCCGGGATTCCTGGCGTTTCTTCTTTCCCGGGGTACCGCCGCGCCAACCAATGGAATCTGAAGGACCCGCGAGTCTACCAGTGGAATGCGGCGTTTGAACAAAACCTCGGCTTCCAGACCCTGTTACGGCTCAGCTACACCGGCTCGCATGCCGTGGACCTGATCTATAGCCCCGACATGAACCAGGTGACGCCGAACACGGCGTCTTACACGGAAGAAAGCGGCAAGGTCATCTATGGATACGCCGCGCTTACCGCCACCCCCGCGTTGCGTCAGCAGAATCTGAAGTATCCCAACTTCTTCGAGGTTCTGACCCGCAACAACGGACCGAGCGATAGGTATGAAGCGTTCATGGTCGAATTAAATCGGCGCTTTGCGCGAGGGTTGAGCTTCAACAACAGCTATACCCTGTCATCGAACAAGACCAACGCGTTGGGTACGGCTCCGAATTCGGCCATTGGCACCGGCGGGCAAGGTGACAACGGCGCCAACGTCAATAATATTTACGACATCGTTTCCGGTATGGGAAACGCCTACTACGATCCGACCAATAGCTTCGTCAGCACCTTGGTCTACGACCTGCCTTTTGGCCGCGGCAAAACCTACTATGGCAGCGCCAGCCGTGCCGCTGACCTTGCCATCGGTGGTTGGAGCGTCAACGGAATCCTCTTCGCCCGTTCGGGCTTCTGGGAGACTCCTTATTACCCGAGCAGCGCGTATGATGCTTCCGGCACGGACCCCAGCGAACGCTCGGTGAAGCAACAACGTCCGGACTGCACCGCGGGGACGAGGGGTTATCTCTCCAATCCCACCACCTCCGCCTTCTTCAACGCGTCGGCTTACAACATACCTGACCATCCCGTGGATGCGGCCGGCACGGCCGAGCCCATCGGACGCTTCGGAAATTGCGGCGTGGGAATTCTGGAGGGACCGCATACCGTCACCTTCTCCATGTCCACGGGCAAGACGTTCCGCATCAATGAGCGCTTCGGTATTAGGTACGAGGCGCAATTCTCCAATCTGTTCAACGTTCTCAACTGGGGCGAGCCGAACATGAACATCACCGGCAAATTCGGCCAAATCACCAACGCCCAGGATGTTTCGCAGGCTGGGCCGCGTACCATCCAGATGTCGTTGCGCTTCCAGTTCTAGCGCAGGGTGGTGCATTAATGGCGCCGGCGGCGTCCAATCCGCCGGCGCCGCTCCCTAATTCCTCGGAGATCCCATCAAAATGGAAAAGCAAAAGCTCCTCTTCACCCCGGGTCCCTTGACCACCAGCGAAACCGTCAAGCGGGCCATGCTGCGGGACTTGGGCTCGCGGGATACGGAATTCCTCGAAGTCGTGCGGAAAATCCGCCAGCGTTTGCTGGAGCTAGGCCAAGTTGCCGGCGGCGACTATGCGGCCGTGTTAATGCAGGGCTCGGGCACCTTCGCGGTCGAGTCCATCATCTCATCGGTGCTGCCGCGGGACGGAAGACTGCTGGTTTTGATCAACGGCGCTTACGGGCACCGCATGGCCAGAATTTCACGGACCTTGGGCATCGCCACGGAAACCCTGGTCTTCCCCGAATTCCTCCCCGTCGATCCCCTTGCCGTGCGCCGCACATTGACGCGCGATCGAGCCATTACTCACGTGGGGCTTGTCCACTGCGAGACCACCACGGGAATTCTGAACCCGTTGGAAGAAATTGGGGGGGTCGCGAAGGAACACGGCCGCGTCCTCCTGGTGGATGCCATGAGCAGCTTCGGGGGCATGCCCATTGACCTTGCGGCATGCGGCATCGATTTTCTCGTCTCTTCTGCGAATAAGTGCATTCAGGGGGTTCCAGGCTTCGGATTTGCGCTGGCCCGGCGCGATCTCTTAGTCGCCGCCGAAGGTCGCGCCCGCAGTCTCAGCCTGGACCTCGTTGCCCAGTGGAAGGGTCTGGAGTCGGACGGGCAGTTCCGGTTTACGCCACCGACGCACGTTCTCCTCGCCTTTTGGCAGGCCTTGGAGGAACTCGCGGCGGAGGGTGGCATCGCCGCTCGCGCGGCTCGCTACGCCGCCAATCAAAAGGCGCTTCTGGCGGGCATGACCGCGCTGGGGTTTGATGCCTACCTCCAGCCGGAGCACCAGAGCAGCATCATCACATCTTTCCTCTATCCTGCCCATCCGAATTTCGACTTCCGGCAGTTTTATCAACGCTTGAGCGAGCAGGGATTGGTGATATATCCCGGCAAGGTCAGCGATGCTGATTGTTTTCGTATCGGGACCATCGGACACCTGTTTCCCGACGACGTGCGGTCCCTGGTGGCGGCCATCCGCCGAACGCTTGAAGTCATGCAGATCGATTCTCCCCGAGCTGCCAGGGCAGAGGCCGCTAAGATCGGAGGAAGATAATAATGCTATCAGAGAATCACCCCCGCTATCGAAGCCCGGTGCGCGCCGTCATTTTTGATTGGGCAGGTACAGTGGTAGATTATGGCAGCAGGGCCCCAGTAGATGCCTTTATCGAACTCTTCCGCCGGCATGGAGTGACGGTAACCGCCGAGCAGGCGCGGGGGCCCATGGGCTCGCACAAGAGGGACCACGTACGCCTGATCCTGGCCATGGAACCGGTGGCCCACCAGTGGCAGCAACGATACGGCCATGCTGCCTCAGCGGAGGATGTCGATATGCTCTTCCGCGATTTCATCCCGCTGCAAACGGAGTTGATCGGTCGATACACTGACGTCATCCCCGGGGTGGCTGAAACCGTCGCATTATTGCGCCAACAGGGCATCGTTTTCGGCGCCACCACCGGCTATACCCGCGGCATGATGAGCACGCTGCTGGCGCAGGCCGCCGCGGGAGGTTTTTCGCCGGAATCCAACGCGTGTGCTGACGAGGTACCTGCTGGCCGCCCCGCACCCTGGATGGCGATTACGGCGGCCATGCAGCTCGGTGTTTACCCCATGCGGGCGTGCGTCAAGGTGGGAGATACGCTTGTGGACATTGCCGAGGGGCTAAACGCCGGCATGTGGACGGTGGGCATCACCAAAACCGGTAACGAGCTTGGACTCTCCGCAGCCGAGGTGCAGGCGCTGCCTGCACACGAGTTGGCATCCCGGCTTAACACTGCGTCTAACCGCTTCCTCCAAGCCGGGGCGCACTTTGTCATTCCGGATGTTGCAGAGTTGCCAGCGGTCATCACTGAAATCAATGAACGCCTGGCGCGCGGCGAGCGACCCTGAGAGTCTGTCAAGAATTCTCGCATACCCAAAAATCCGGCGACGGAGTCTTATGCGGTCCGTCGTGGCTCGGCATACATCCCATTGGGTATCGTGTTCGCAGAGCTTCCCTTTGCTCCGCGGAATCTTCATGTCCCCGCGAGGTAGCGCGATGAGATACTGCCGGTAGCGCCCCAAAAGCCCAGCACAACTATGGGGTTTCCGGGAGGATTACTTTGGACCGCCCGTGCAGCTTGACAGTGCAGTGTGTGGGTTCCTATAATTTGTTTTGTGGTATGCTGGTTTTGCGCAGACGAGCGGGAATAACTCAGTGGTAGAGTGCGACCTTGCCAAGGTCGAAGTCGTGGGTTCGAATCCCATTTCCCGCTCCATAAATCTCCATAAGCTGTGACGAGTGGCAAGTGACGAGCAAACATGAATCTGCCTCAGATTTTTGTTGGCCACAAGTCACTCGTAATCGTTTTAGGGCGCGGTACCCAAGTGGTAAGGGAGAGGTCTGCAAAACCTTTATGCGTGAGTTCGATTCTCACCCGCGCCTCCAACTTAACTTCACTTCCATCAAGCCTGACTCCGTTTGAAGCCTGAGTACGCCTGGTCTCCGGATACTCCAGTGACCTTGCAGCTTAGTTCTGTGCGGCCATCCGCGGAGGCGCTCGTGAAGGGGCGGATTCACCGTGGTAAGGATTTGGAGCAGCCTTTCCCCGTTTGCAGCATGCGTGAAGTCTTGTGCTTGTGACGGTGGCTACTTTCTTCCCAGCAGGCGGATCCGCGCGACGAAGGAGTGCCCCTGGGCGCCCGAAAAGGTCATGAAGTGAGGTGAGTCGACGTTGGAATCGACAAAGGAATAATTGCCGCGGTCGGTGACGTTGTTCACACCAACCCGAAACGCCCACTGGTACCCCATGAGGGTTACCCGTCGCTCCAGGCTCAAATCGGCTGAGAAGTAGGGCGGGTAACGCTGCGAATTCGGAGCGCCCACCACCTCCTGCGAGTCATTCTGCAAGCTAAACGGAAAGCCAGTGCGCCAATCGAGGGTGTAAGCCAGGTCAGTCTTGAGGGTGAAAGGTAGCCACCCCCACGAAAGGAAACGATTGGGTGAGTCCCACGCCAAGGGGCCGCCCGCCTGCGGGCTGAACAGCACATTATCAAGGTTGTATCCGAAGTCGGCGTTGGTTAGTGCTCGCGATCGCGTGTAAGAAGCGAAAACCGCGTGATTCTGCTTGAAGACGTGCCGCATGCTCAGTCCGGCGGAGTCGTAGTGGTCCTTGCGGTTGTTGGTGAGGATGAACTGCCCGGAAAAGGGACCGTCGGGCAAAGTGGAGGCGCCGGGATTGACGAAGGTCCAGAGATCTCTGGCGCGCCGATCCATGAGTTCAATACGCAGGTAAGTGGTCCGCGGCAGCTTCTGCTCGAATGCCACGCTCGCGTTGGTGACCATCGAGAAGCGCAACTGGTCCGGGTTGATGGTGAAGGTACTGAGCACGGGCGGCTGGAGCAGATTCACTCCGCTAGTGTCGTAGAAGGTGTCCGTCCGTGTGCCCGTGAGCGACCGAGTGAGAATGTCCAGGTTGCTGGGGTCACGGTAGGCGCCGATGCCCCAAGAGATCTTGCTGTCGCCATTGCGTTTCACCATGAAGGTGGAGGCAAGGCGAGGCGAGGCCGCAACATCGCGGACAATCTGATCCCAATCGAAGCGCACGCCCGGTTCCAGGAGCAACCGTTGGGTCACTGACCAGCGATCCTGCGCATAGCCGCTCGCCTCCGTGTCGTAGCGGGTGAAGGGCGGGACGTTGGTAAAGCTAATGCGGCGGGAGAGGGTGCCGTCATTGCGCTCAACCAGGTATGGCTGGCGGTTGAATTCCTGATGATCGTCGAGCCAATCGGTATCCACGCCCAGCTTGAACTCGTGCCTTCCTGCCCGGTGCAGGGGCGGCAAAAACAGGTTGCCGATTACCTCCGCCCGGTCTCCCCGTCCATGGTTAGTGAGATAGTAATTTCCAGTGGTTCCGTTGGGGGTGACGATGTAGGTTTGATCGCCCAGGGGCACCGTGCTGCTGGAAAAGCTGCTGGTGGCTACGCCCGCCTGCAGCAGCAGGCCGTTTTGGAAAAGGTGCTGATCCTTGGCGCTAAACATAATGCCACTAGCGGAGTACCGCTGGGTGGTCGAGATCGGGTCGAGCGGATCCAGTCCAAAATTCCCGGAGTAAATGGAATTCACCAGGAGGCTCACGGTAAGATTGTTGTTTTGCGCCAGGTTCATCTGCACCTTGGAGAGGTTGCTCCCGCGCCAAATGCTGAAACGATCGCCGCCATAGGGGAGTTCCTTAAAAACGGACAGGTCGTATTCGCCCTCCAGCGCGTCCATGAACCACGCCTTGCCGTTGCGAATGGGGCCTGACACCATGGCGCGAGGCGTCCAAGTGCTCAAGCTGATGCCCTTCTTGTCCTGGAAGCCGGGGATGAAATCGGTGGCCGTCAGACGCCAATGGTCGTCGCCCATGCCCGTGCGCAAGCTCATGATGCCACCCGACCCTTTGCCATACTCCGTTGAGTAACGGCTGTTGGTGACGTCCGCAGACCGCAGGGCATCCACACTGACGCGCATCAGGAACAGGCCGGTGGCGGGGTCGGAAACATTGAAGCCGTCAATCTGGTCGTACACCTGGCGCGCGCTTGCCCCATTCACGTGAAGCTGCCCCGTGGAATCCTGAAGCACTCCGGGCAGCAGCGGCATGGCATAGCGAATATCGCGTGTTACCGGGAAGGGCAGGTCAATGATTTGCTCGCTGCTCAGCGTTCCACTCGCCTGGGTTTTGGCGGGGTCGATGGCAGGGGGCGAATAAACCACGTTCACTTTCTCGGAAAATTCCCGGATGTGGTTCAGGGTCACATCCACGCTGGCCATCTCTCCCACACGGATTCCCGGTTGAGTGACCGCGAAAAACCCCTCCTTCTCCACTTGCAGAGAGTAGTCACCCGGCAGGAGACCGGAGAATTCCTTGCGCCCAGCGTAATCGGTTTCACCGTGCAAGGGCGTTCCCTTTGGGGGAGTCATGGTGATGCGCGCCGAGGGAACTGCTGCGCCGTTCTCATCCACAACCGCAACGTGCAGTCCCGCGCCGGCTTGGTCGCTTACGGATTGTTGGGCCGGGGACGCAGCAGCCAATGCCAATGCAGCCGGCACCACGAGAGCCACCCGCATAAGTGCCGGAAACGTCGCCGAGGCAGCGACGCCCATGACGAATCCCGAAATCCCCATCCGGCTTGTGATTCTTCCCCGCATAACGGCTATTCTCTCGCACAAAAAGGTTTTGTGGTAGTCCAGAGTACAATTCCGGGTGAGGGGGACCACTCGCGCACTAATCATTGAATGATTTCCTCAAACTTCCTCTGCGAAAAGTGTTGGGATTAGCTTGGCGCCTGGGTGGTTGGAGAAGCACCTTGGAAAAGGTCGTGCACGGTTTGGAGTGTCACCGCTTCGAAGCTGGGAACAATCAGATCGGCGTCCGTTTTGCGGCGGAGAACCTCTGCGGGGAAGGTGGAGGCAATGGCAACGCACTTCATTCCGGCGCGTTTGGCAGCCTCGATGCCGACGAAGGAGTCCTCGAAAACCGCGCAGGCAGTGGGGTCTACTCCCAGCTTGCCGGCGGTCTTCAGGTAGATTTCAGGGTGGGGCTTGGGGTGGGAGATCGACTCAACCGCCAGGACCTCGCGGAAGTAATCCCCCAGTCCAAGCGCCGAGACGAGGAAGTTCACGTTATTGGCGATGCCGGCGGAAGCCACGGCCATGGCGATGTCCTGCGCGTGGCATTCTTCGATGAAGCGCCGCACCCCGGGATTCGGACGGGCATGGGGACCGATCTCCTGGCGGAAGTCTGCCTCCAGCTCTTGGCCGAGCTCGGCAAGCTGCTCGCGGGTGAGGTCCTCGCCAAAATAGCGGCGAAGAATTGCATCATTGGAGGGCCCCAGGACAATATTGGGAAGCTCCAGTTCCTCGAAGGGAATGCCATGCGCCCGGAAGAGGTCCATCCATTTGCGAAGATGGAAAGGGTTGCTGTCTACCAGCACGCCATCCATGTCGAAGATAATCGCCGCGGGGAGCAAAAGGTTCTGAGTCATAGGATCAACAGGCTTGCGCCGTTCACAAGTCTCAGTGCGGCGCCGGCCCTTGGGTTACTTGGACCAAATCGTGGGGCCGAACCCATTTCGCGAAGGCGGCGCGAACGTCTTCCGGGGTGAGGGCCACGTAACGGCGCGCGGCCTGGAGGGGCTCGTCCAGCGGAAGCCCTATGATCGCCCGGGAGAGCATTCCGCCGGCAATCGCGTTGACGCTCGACTCGGAAAGTGGGATTTCTCGCAACAGGAGGGCTTTCGCCTGCTCTAGTTCATGGTCCGTGGGAGGAACAGTTTGCATGTCCTTCAAATCGCGGGCCACAATGCTGTGCGCCTTCGAGACGTTGGGGGGATCGCAACCGTATTGGACCTCGTAGACCCCTCGCGTTCTTCCCACCTCAAACGAGGAGGAAACGGTATAGACCAGCCCACCCTTCTCGCGCAAGTCGCGATAATAGCGGGTGGCGTAGAAGCCGCCCCCCAAGACGTGGTTGCCCAGTTGGAGGGCGTAGTAATCCGGGTTAAAGCGGTTCATGCGCAGAGTCTCCGCCAGGGTCACCTCGTCCTGAACTCGGCTGGCATTCGGGACGGCCGTGGTGGCGGGCTGATTGGCCGGCGCTGTGGGCAGGTCGGTTTCCGGCTTGGTGCCCTCCGCCTTCCAGCCCGCGAAGTACTTGGTGATCACGGCCTTGGCCTCATCCGGCGTCACTTTCCCGATTACGACGATGGCGGCCAGATCGGGCCGGTAAGTCCGTTGGTAGTAATCTCTGATGTCCTGCAACGTCAAAGATCCCACCGTGGCCGGCGTCGCGTGCCGCAAACTCGGATCATCTTTCGGGAAAAGCGCAGAGTTCAGCGCCTGATGCGTCAGGAAATTGGGACTCTCGAGTTGGCCCGCCACCGTTCGGGCAAGCTGCTGCTGCAGAATTTTGAAGGCGTTTTCCGGCAAGGCTGGGGTAAGTTCGTTTGCCGCTAGGAGCTGGACAGCCCGGTCGAATTGTGAGGGCAAAACCTGCACAGAAAAGGCCGCCCCGGCAGACTCTTCCGCCCCAATGTCATCGAGCGCCCTCTGAAAAGCCCGGCGATCGAGGTTGGTTGTTCCATATTCGAAGAGCTCATTGAGAAGACTGCCCACCCCCTCCTTACCCGCGGGCGCTTCGACGTTAGGATTGTTTTTAATTTGGCCCCACACACTGACGGTGTTGCTCACCGACTCCGATTGGACAATCAGTTTCAAACCATTGGGCAGCGATGTGACCACTGGCCGCACGCTAGATTCCGGCACCGACAGGCGGCTGAGCGCCTTGGCCGCCCATTCTGGGAGGGCAACCTCGTGGGTCTGCGTAGACGCCAGCGACTCCTGGCCGCCAAACGAACTGGAAGAAATCGGCTTGCCCGCCGCCTGCGGAGTCAGGACCGCGGTGATGGCCTCATCGAACTTAAGGTATTGGCCGGCCACGCGGCTGACCTCCGCCGGAGAGACTTTGGCAATGGCCTGGACATCGTCGTCGGGCGATTGTCGTCCCTCGATGGCGACCGCTTCCGACCACGCCATGGCCAGTCCCGAAACCGAGTTCCTTTGGAATTCGGCGTCGACGATCTCGTGCCGCCGGGAGGCCTCAATCAAATCGGGGGGCAGGCCGTTTTTCACGTCATCGGCAAGAATCTCTTTAATCTCCTTGACCAATTCATCTCCGTTACCCCCTTTGGGGTAGACCGCCAGCGCGTAACCCAGACTTGCCTCCGGTAAGGTCGATAACTCGAATCCGGCTTCGAGCGCTTTCCCTTCGGGAACCATCTCATACAAAGAACCGCGATGGCTGCTCAGGACGTCAGCAAGCAATTGGGTGGCGGCGTAGTCCGGGCTGTTCGACCCCGGCATCCGAAAGGAAACCACCGCCAGCCCGTAAGGAAGGTCGGTGGGGAGCGCCAACGCCTTGCCCTGCACTGTTCCCAGATTGACCGAGGGCCGCGCGGGGAGAGGCTTTGGGGGAATGCCGCCAAAAAGGGTTTTGACTTCGGCTAAAACGCGCTCCGGTTGCACATCACCCACGATGATAAATATCGCGTTGTTGGGAGCGTACCATGTGTCATAAAAGTGATGGAGCATTTGCCCGGTGGTTTTGTCAAAGGATGGCCGCGAGCCCAGCGCGTCGTGGGCGTAGGGCGTTCCCTGGAACATGGCCTCCAGCAACTGCGTGTAAAACACGTATTGCGGATTGGAGAGGTCCTGGGCCACCTCTTGCTCGATGGCGGGGCGCTCCTCGTTCCAAAGGTCGTCGGTGTCCAAGGCCCCGCTCATGCGGACGGCCTCAACGTGCAACGCCACATCCAGGTCTTCGGCCGGGACCGTGAAGAAGTACTGCGTCACGGTCTGTTGCGTGTCGGCGTTGAAATTGCCGCCCATGGCCGCCGAAATGTCAGCCAGTTGATCCGCCGAAAGGCCCGGGCTTCCGCGAAACAACATGTGTTCCTGAGCGTGAGCCATTCCCGGGAATCCCTCCGGCGCCTCGTTTGAGCCCACCTGATAGTTCATGACGGTGGTCACAACCGGCGCCAGCGTGTCGCGAACGATCACCACCCGGAGTCCATTCTCCAAGGTTGCCCGCGTGACGTTCGCCGCCTGCTCAGGCATTGGCCTTGCTGAATCGAGTGATGTGCAGAAGACTGCGGTAATCGCACAAGTAATGAGAGATAGCGTTCGGAAATTCGACCAGCGGACCGACCGACGGAAGTCCAGTAAGCGCAACATGCGATTCTCCTAGATGGTGAGCCTGGTAGCCCGGCAATTCGCTTTGTCCGACCTTGCCTTCATCAAGAGTACTCAATTCACAGCCGATTGCATAGGGCCGTGGAGGTCATCCGATTACTGCGGCACCGGGCGCAGACCGGCGAGAAGTTCTTCCGGGGGCAAGGTATTGAGCACGCCCGACTTCTCCATCCAACCACGGCGCGCCGTGATGACGCCGTAGCGCATCAGCTTGAAGTGCTGAGGGTCGTGCGCATCAGTGGAGATGATGATTTTCATGCCCCGGTCGCGTGCCAGCTTCACATGGCGATCGCACAGGTCGAGGCGTTCGGGGTTGCCGTTGAGCTCCATGATGACGCCGCATTTTTTGGCCGCGGCGAAGACCTTTTCCACGTCAAACAGGAAGGGGTCGCGCCGCAGAATCTGGCGGCCGGTGGGGTGGCCGAGGATGCGCACGTAGGGATTCTCCAGCGCGCGCAGCAGCCGAGCGGTCATTTCCTCAGAGGGCATATTCATTCGGGAATGGACGCTCACCAGCACAATGTCAAATTGCTTCAATAGTTCGTCGGGATAATCCAGGCTGCCGTCGCCGAGGATGTCCACTTCCGAGCCCGCCCAGATTTCGATGCCCTTCACTTTCTTGCGCGCAGCGTGGATATGGCGAATGTGTTCGACGGCGCGCTCCTCATTCAGGCCGTTGGCAACGGTGACGGCTTTGGAGTGGTCAGTGGCGAGGATGTACTGGTAGCCGAGTTGTTTCGCGGCGCCGGCCATTTCCTCAATGCTGGCGCGGCCGTCAGAGGCGGTGGTGTGCATATGCAGGTCGCCGCGAATGTCACCCAGCTCGACAAGCGTGGGTAACTCTCCCTTTTCCGCCGCCTCGATTTCGCCCAGGTTTTCCCGCAGCTCGGGGGGAATCCAAGGGAGACCCAGCTTGGCGAATATTTCCTCTTCCGTGCGGCTGGCCAGGACTTTCTCGCCATGGAAAAGGCCGTATTCATTCAGCTTCCAGCCGAGGCGCTTGGCGCGGTCACGCAGCGCCACGTTATGTTCCTTCGAACCGGTAAAGTAATGTAGCGCGGCGCCGTAGGCGGAGGGCTCGATCAAGCGCACATCGACTTGCAGGTCGTTCTTGAGCTTCACGCTGACCTTGTCTTCTCCCTTGGCCAGAATCGCGGCGATGCCGGGGAATTTAGCGAAGTGGTCAGCGATGCTGTCGTGGTCGCGGCCGGTCACCAGCAAGTCGAGGTCTCCCACCGTTTCGCGCCCGCGCCGCAGCGAACCGGCAGGCGTGACTTCTTCAACAGATTTGCAATCGCGCAACCAAGCGCTAAGCACTTCGGCGGTCTCATACGCCGTGTCCAGACGGAAGCGGCCCGCCGCGCGGCGAAAGACCTCAATGGCCTTCAGGATGTTTTCCTCCGACTTCTCGCTCATTCCCGGCAAGCCGCGCAGGCGGCCTTCCTTGGCGGCGGCTTCCAGTTCGTCAACGCTCGTGATGTTTGCTTGCTTGTAAAACAACCGAACTTTCTGCGGCCCGACGGTTTGAAGTTGCAGCAGGTCGAGAAGGCTGCGCGGAACTTTCGCAAGCTGTTCCTGGTGGTAACTCGACTTGCCGGTTTCGACGATCTCGGTGATTTTCTTGGCCAGATCCGCGCCGATGCCGGGAATGTCCGTGAGCTTGCGGTTGGGATTGCGCGCGATGTCTTCCAGGCGCTCAGGAAGGCTTTCAATGGACCGTTTGGCGCGGTCATAGGCCGCGGCTTTGAAGGTCCACTTGGGATCATCCTGGAGAATCTTCATAAGGTTGGATATTTCCTCGAAGACGGCGGCGATTTCGCGATTTTCCATGTGACCTCCGGGCCGGACGGTTAGAGAGAATAGTCTACTGCGAATGGGATCGAAGTGGTGGCGCGTGTTTTCGTCCTCAGCCGAGGGCTTGGAATCTGCGCTGTTTCAAGCCGCGGCTGCGGGTTGTGGGTCGAGCACCTGGGAGCGGATGTACAAGCGCACGCCTACCCAGATAATCGCACCGGTAGCCAACGGCCAAAGGGCGATTGCCACGTTTATAAGGTGAGTGCCCGCCCAGGGAGAGTATACCGCGATGTCCATGGGGAGTTCGGTCCCCAGTGCCAGAGTGCCTAGAGATAGCGCGGCTAATTCGGCGGAGGTTGCCTCGCGCGCCTTCGCCCAAAGGTACGCTAAGGGGAGAAGGGCAAAAACGAAGTGATAAACCCAACTAAAGGGCGCTGCCAGAAGGTAGACGAGAGGCAACAGAATAAGTTCATCTACCAGGCACTTGGCGTCTCTCCTCTTTCGCCAGCACCACAAAAGGAAGGACAGAACAATCGCCAGGCTGCATGCCTTTTCGACGAGACTCAGTCCGGGAGGAATGGGCCATTCGGAGTGAAGGGAAGGTGGGACGGCATACCCGGGACCGCACAGCGCATCGAGAAGTCCTGCAAGTGAGCGGTTGTAGGTATTTCCGACTCCGGAAGAGATGCTTGGGTAGATCGCCGTCAGCCAGGTCAGGTGGGTCTGCCAACCCAATTGCCAGACGGAAATCCCGGTGAAAGCAACCACTCCCACCATGTAAGCTGCCAGCCACCGCCACTGCCGGCGCAGGGCGAGGAACGGTACGACGACGACGGGCGAGACCTTTAACACCGTTCCCAAGGCGAAGCACAGCGCGGAAGCCATCGGTCTTTGGCGCTTGAGGAGGTACACACCCAGAGTCCAAATGAAAAGAATCGAGATATTGACCTGCCCACAAACGAGGTTGTTGCTGAAGGGATAGAAGAAACATACCGCCGCAAACAGCAGTGCAAACGTCTCCAACCCGGGTGGGAAAGGAAGGAGCTTTAGGGCCAGGAAGATGGTGGCCGCAGTTAAAATGATCGTGATGATTTGCCATATGAGAAAAGCCCACTGCCATGGCATCAATGCCAACGGCGCCATAAGCACGGCGGAAAAAGGCGGATTGGTAAACTGGCGGATTTTGGGAAAGCCGTCAGCTCTGGCCATTTGCGCCCAGGGAGTTGCATCGTCAGCGAATGCATAGAGGAGCGTGTAACCCTGGCGGCGATCATTTGGGGGGTAGTAAAGAGGCGCGGCGCCCCTTTGCCAGGCAACTTTTCCTCCCATGTAAAAGACCGGAAAATCAACCGGAATGAGCTCGTTTTCCGTGGCGAAGGCTCGGTCCGCCGAGTTCTCGATATTGGCCAGCAGCGCGAGCCCGAGGATCGTCATGCAGGCACAGACGTACCATAGGCGAGTCTCTCGGGATTTGACGGATTGTCCTATGCTGTTTTCCAATTTGCTCTGGTGGTGCTGCTCAGATCCTACGGTTTGCCAGTTTCCCAGAGTTGGCGATGATTTGGAAGCACGAACATTGCACTCGTGTCCTTCCCTCTGATGTTATTTCTTTCCAGGGAGTTTACTCAAGACAAGGTGCCAGGAATCCGCGGCATCTCATACCGTTGCGCTGGGTTGTGAGTCAAACACCTGGGAACGGAGGTACATGCGCATGCCCAACCAGATAATCGCACCGGTGGCAATCGGCCATAGGGCAATGGCCAAGATGATAAAGTATGGACCCCCCACGGGGGTGAATGCCGCCAGGTACATGGGGAGTTCCGTTCCCAGGGCCAGCGTGCCGAGACAAAGTGCGATTAATTCTGAGGATGTTGCCTCGCGCCCCCTCGCCCAGAGGTACGTTAAGGGGAGGACCGCAAGCAAGAAGTGATGAGGCCAACTGAAGGGTGCGGCGAGAAGATAGACCATCGGCAACAAAATGAGTTCTTGAGTCAGGCCCTTGGCGTCTTTCCTTATTCGCCAGCACCAGAAAATGAAGCCCAGCCCGACTGCCAGGCTGCAAGCCTTCTCGAACAGAGCCAGTCCGTGAGGAACCGGCCATTGGATGGCGGTGGAAAGGCTGGCGAAGTACTTGGGGCCGCACAGCGCATCCACGAGGCCTGCGAATGAGCGATTAACGATATTTCCCACCCCGGAAGAGATGCTCGGGTAGACAGCCGTCAGCCAGGTCAAATGGGTCTGCCAACCTAATCGCCAGATGGAAATCCCGGTGAATGCAACGACGCCCATTACGTAAGCCGCCAGCCACCGCCACTGGCGGCGCAGGGCGAGGAGCGGCACGGCAACAAGGGGCGAAATCTTTAGCACGGTACCCAAGGCGAAGCACACGCCGGATGCCATGGGCTTTTGGCGGTTGAGAAGGTATACGCCGAGAGTCCAAAGGAAGAGAATCGAGACATTGAGTTGGCCACAAACGAGCGTGTTTCGGAAGGGGAAAAAGAAACAAACCGCCGCGAACATCAGGGCAAACGTCTCCCCGTCCCGTGCGGAAGGAAGCAGCCTTAAGGTTAGGAATATCGCCGCCAAGGTTAAAACGATGGTGATGATTTCCCAGGTGAGATAAGCCCACTGCCAGGGCATCATCGCCAATGGCGCCATGAGCACTGCGGAAAAAGGGGGATTGGTAAATCGCAGGATTTGAGGGAAGCCGTTGTCTCGAAACATCTGTGCCCAGGGGGTGGGATCGTGAGGGTCTTGATACAAAAGCTTGTATCCCTGGCTGCGGTCGGCAGGGGGATAGTAGAGAGGCGGGGCGCCTCTCCGCAAAGCAACTTTTCCGCCCAGGTAAAAGACCGGGAAATCGACCGGAATGATATCGTTTTCTGTAGCGAAGGCCCGCTCCGCCGATCTCTCGATATTCGACGCCAGCGCGAGCCCGAGAATCGTCAAGCAAGCGAAGACGCACCATTTGCGAGGCTCGCGGATTATCACCGTTTGTCCTATCCTGCCTTACAGTTTGTATACCGGTTGTGATCTTTGCGTCCCACGGCTTGCCAGTTTCCCAAAGATCGAAACGAATTGGAAGCCCGAATATTACACCCGAATCCCCGGACCTGGTTTGCTGTCGCCGGTTGCCTTCCGTCATAACCAATGGTAGTTTGAGTATGCTCGGGGTGAATAGCATGTTTGAGCGCCTGAGTTTGCAGGTCAAGATTATCGTCATCTTCGCCGTCACCGTCATGGTGGTGCTCGGAGTGTCGACGCTCATCGCCACCTTCCTGACCATGGATCCGGTGGAAAGCGAACTCTACCGCAAGGCTCTGGCCCAGGCGCGTTTGACGGCTCATCAGATTGCCGCTCCTGACACACTGGCCAGGCCCGACGTTCTCGATCCGGCCCTGCGCCAATTGCAACACGATTCGCCGGGCATCCTGCAGGCGGATGTTTATGTGCACAACCACGATCATCACCTGGTGGCCACCACCAATCCTCGCGGCCAGCATTTAGAACTCGACAACATCCCCCAGGTGGAAAGTTACAACGAGTATTTGCGGGCGAATGAGGATCAAGAGAGCATTGAAACCGTGAAACCCCCGGCGTGGATCATCAGCACGACCATCAGGGCGCAAGGCGAGCCCATCGGCTGCCTGATTCTTACCGTTTCCCGCTCCAGCCTGAACGCTGTCACCTTGACTCTGGTGCTGCGGAACCTGCTGCTGATGCTGGCAAGCTTCGTGGTGGTGGTTTTGGTGATTCACTTCTTTTTCCTGCGCGCCGTGCGGCGGCCGGTAAAGGATTTGATTCACGTAATGGAATCGGCGGAACGGGGGCAGCTAAATGTTCGCGCGCGCCTTAAGAGCTGGGATGAAATTGGATTGCTCGCCGCCCACTTGAACCGCATGCTGCGGCGCATCGAAAACTTCAGCAACGAGCTGGGCCGCAAGGTGGAGGAAGCCACCGCCGAGCTGGCACGCCGGAATGAGGAACTACGGGGCATCAACAAGGAACTTTTCGACACGCAGAAAAACCTGGCGCGCTCGGAGCGCCTGGCCGTGGCGGGACAGCTTGCCGCCAGCCTGGCCCACGAAATCGGCACGCCCCTCAATTCCATTTCCGGGCACGTGCAGTTGCTGGCGCGGCGCAAAAGCAATGATGAGTCCACCGCCCGGCGGCTCCTGGTGATCGAAAAGCAGGTGGAGAACATTGTGCGGACGGTGCGGCAATTGCTTTCCTGGACGCGCAAGTACGAACTGCGTCTGGAACTGGTGGATTTGGGGCGCGTGCTGGAAGACGCCGTCCTGCTGTCATCACCGGTTTTGGAAATGAGAAACATTCGCGTGCAAATGAACCTGGCCAAAGACTGCCCCAAGGTCTACGGTGATTCCGGTTACCTGCACCAGGTGTTCTTGAACCTGATTAATAACAGTGCTGATGCCATGCCACGCGGTGGCCAGCTTCGCATTGAGCTGCGGCCGTACGGCGCGCGGGAGTTGGATGTAGAGCCGGCCTTCAGGCCGGCACAGGCCGAATCCGGGCCCAATTCCGGCGCTACGCTCCGGGAAGTGGAAATAATCCTCGCGGACACAGGCACGGGAATGGCGCGTGAAACCCTGGCGCACATTTTCGACCCCATGTTTACCACCAAGCAAATTGGGACAGGCGCGGGGTTAGGGCTGGCCATCTGCGACCAGATTGTTCGCCAGCACACCGGGACCATCCGTGCGGAAAGTGAACCGGGCCACGGAACCACGTTTACGATCCGGCTGCCGCTCGACTGCCGCGAAAAAATGGAAACCCCGGGGCTAGCGGCAGTGACGAGTGACAAGTGACAAGCCGGATTGCCGATTTTCGATTGAAGATGGACGATTGGGAAAATCGACAATCGACAATCGTCAATCGGCAATCTCCTTATGACTATATGACCATGGAAAACGAAAATCCCGCCAACATTCTAGTGGTAGACGACGATGAGGACACCCGCGAACTGCTGCGTGAAGTCCTGAGCGAGGAGGGCTATCGCGTCAACACTTCCGGCAGCGGCGAAGAGGCCATGGAAATCGGCCAGCGGGAGTTCTTCGACGTCATCATCAGCGATATGCGCCTGGGGCCGAACCTGAACGGCCTGGACGTGCTGCGCGCTTACAAGGCGATTCAGCCGGAGTCGGAGGTTATCCTGATTACGGCCTTTGGCTCGATGGAAACCGCCATTGAAGCGGTGAAGGCCGGCGCTTTCGATTACATCTCCAAGCCCTTCAAGATTGACGAAGTGCTTTTGCAGGTGCAACGGGCCCGGGACAATCGCAAACTGTTGCGGGAGAATCGCAACCTGAAGCGGCAACTCGGAACCCAGGTGCAGCTCTCCAGCCTGGTGGGCAATTCCCCCAAGATGCTGGAAATCTACAAGAAGATCGCCATGGTGGCGGACTCGCGTTCCACCGTCCTGATTTGTGGCGCCAGCGGGACAGGGAAAGAACTGGTGGCGAAGGCGATTCACTACAACGGTCCGCGCGCCGAACAGCGCTTTTACGCCGTGAATTGCGGCGCGCTCACCGAAACCCTACTCGAGACTGAACTTTTCGGGCACGTGCGCGGTTCCTTTACCGGCGCCACGGAAAACAAGCGTGGGATTTTTGAGGAGGCGAGCGGCGGAACGGTTTTCCTGGACGAGGTGAGCGAGATGAGCCCGGCGCTCCAGGTGAAAGTGCTGCGGACGCTGGAAGAACAGGAAGTGCGCCGCATCGGGAGCAACGAAGTTGTCAAGGTGGATGTGCGCATCATCGCCGCCAGCAATTGCAATCTGGCGGAATGCGTCGAGGAAGGGAAGTTCCGCCAGGACCTGTACTACCGCCTGCGCGTGATCGAAATCGACATCCCACCTCTGCGCGAACGCCTGGATGACATCCCCTTGCTCGTCGAGCATTTTCTGAAGAAGATGGGCCGGGATCGCGAGCACGCTCTTTCCATATCTCCCCAGGCGCTTTCCGCCCTGATGAGCTACTCCTGGCCGGGAAACGTGCGCGAGCTTGAAAACGCCCTCGAGTCCGCCATGGCCCTCAACCGCACCGGCGTGATCGTGCCGGAGGACCTGCCGGAAAAAGTGCGCGCCGAAACCCGCGAGGTCAAACGGCTGCAAGATTTCTATGCCGACCTGCCACCCCTGGAAGAGGTGGAGCGGCGCTACCTGGCGCACGTCTTGAAAGTTACCGGCGGCAACAAGGCGAAAACCTCGGAAATCCTGGGAATTGACCGGCGCACGCTGTATCGCAAAGCGGAGAAATACAAGTTGCTGGGTTGAAAGAGCCTGGACACGGGATGCGGGACACGGGGCACGGGGTTGGGGATTAGGGGTTGGGGGAGATGGCCTTGGTAGCCAAGGAAAGTGCTTTCCTGTCCGTGGGTCTTTCTCACGCGCGACATCCGAAGGGCAATCTTACGTATTCAATTTGAATGGGGCAGCGCGTACCGCTGCATTGCCATATCGTAATTCCTTGTTTTTTTAGCAGACCTTTTGCCACTCCTGTGTGGCATTCGCTCCCGCACTCCAAGGCCGGCTGCGCCGGCAGGAAGGACCGAACTCCAACCCCCAAACACGTTCGGTTGCTGCTCCGCTGCGCTTCGAGAAACGCTCCCGATGCTCGAAAACAGCGCCTATCTCCTGACTCTCATGACGGATCTGTTGACTTCACGGCTTTCTAAAGTTCCAGCGCGCCTTGTCGCTCTTGGGGTCGAACTTGGCCAGCGTCGGCGTACTGGCGCCCACCGCGGTTAAGGCCACGGGTTCCTGGGAATTGGGCATCGATTTGGGCATGATGCGGTAAGTACCATCGGTCAACTGGTCGATGCGCCACAGTTGTTCGGGAGCGCCAGTATAGGCGGGAACCGCCACCACTTCACCGTCCGCGGTTGCCGCCAAGGCACGATCGGTGCCGGCGATGGCGATCTTGAAATAGGGCGAGCCGGGATAGCCGCCCACGTTGGCGACGGGGGTAATCGTCCACTTCTGGTGGGGCCGGAACATGTAGTCGCCGATGCGAATGTCGATGTTGCCGGCCGGCCAGTTCGCTGACACCTGGGAGAGTTCCTGGGCCGGAACCGGGGTCACGGGGCCGGCAGGGGGTCGGAAACCGCCCGGTCCGGGGCCGGCAGGGGGTCGGAAACCGCCCGGTCCGGGGCCGGCAGGGGGGCCGAAACCGCCCATTCCGCGCCCGGCCATGCGCACGAAATCCACCGCCAGCTCCAGCGCAAAGCCGCTGCGTTCGGACTGGATCTCATAGGTGCCTTCCGGGAAATTGTCGCCCCCAACGGGCCATCCATCTTTCCAGAGCAGGGGACGAATGTCCAGTACGCTGCGGCCGCTGCGGTCCAGGTCGGCCTCGTAATGACAGGAGAATTTCTGCACGCCGTCGCCCAGATCCAGCAGGCCGAAGTGGCCGGGCCCGACAAAGCGGCCGCTGGCGCCCACCACGAGCTTGCCGCCGCCTCTGATTGCGTCGATGCCCATGTTATCAAGGTAGGGGCCGGTCACTTTCCGGGAGCGGGCCACGCGGATGTTGTAGGTGGAGTTGGCGCCGTCGCAGCATGTGCCGTGCGTGCCCAGAAGGTAGTACCAGCCGTCGCGATACATCAAAGCCGAGGCTTCCATATCGATGGCGATGTTGACGGGCTGGTTGGCGGCGACGCGTTTTCCCGTTTTGGGATCGAGCTCGACGAGGCGGATGAAGCCGAAGTAGGTCCCGTAGCTGAGCCAGAGCCGGCCATCAGTGGGATCGAGTAGGAACGCCGGATCGATGGCATCGCAGTCCTCGACGCCGTCCGACGAGGCGACGATGGTGTCGTCCTTAAACCCGAAGTCGGGGGATTGCGGGTCGAGCGTCTTGCTCCACATGACGTGGACTCCGCTGGCGTGTCCACCTGACATCCCGCCGCCTCCCCGGGCATAGCTCATGTAGTAGCGATCCCCGATGTGGATGACGTCGGGGGCCACGCCACCGCCGGGGCGCACGGCCCCGGGGTGCCAGGTCCAGCCGTCGTCGGATATCAGGCCACCGCCCCCGGTGCCGTAAACGTAATACTTGCCGTCGCACTGAATGATGGTCGAGGGATCGTGGATGTAGGGTTCTCCGTCCACCGCCAACACCGGACGTAACACCGCGAGAGCGAGCAGGATGGAAACTGCTGTGGCCAGAATGTAGGATTTCATAGAAGCTCCAAGAAAAACGATAGAGACCCGAAAGAGGACGACCCATTACTTTCCCGCGTCTGCAAGGTTTACGGTGAGGTCCTTGATCGGATCACCGTTCTCATCGATAAAGCGGAGGCAAAAATCACTTAAGCCCGGGCCGTTGATGACGGCGCCGCGAATGACGTTCCGGCCCTTGTTCAGCGTGAGCCGTTTGGAGACGCAGTCATCCATAACCATGCGCCGATCGGTGAAGAGGTCGACGGCTTCCTTGCCGTTGAGCCACCACATGGACGCCGCATTGGATCCGACGGCCATGCGCGCGTTGGGAATCTCGCGCGGGCTGTTGACGACGGTGACGGCCCAAAAGACGACGCCGTAAGTCGGCTTGTTCAGGCCATAGGCGAAGCGAAAGACCTTGACGTTGAAAGTGGCGGAATCCAGGGCATGCCAGGCGAGTTCCTCGCCGGCCACCGTCACTTTGTCGCCGTCGTGGGGAATGACGCTGAACTGGTTGGGGAAGTATTCGGTATTCAGGGCGTCCCGCACGTAGGTGTCGGTAAACACGGCGTTGGTGCGGTTCGGCTTCTTGATCGGATCGAGAAGCAGCCAGCGCTGGAGGAAGCCGTCGGCGTCCGGCGCCTTGGGGGACGATGTGGCCGGCGTGAAGTAAGGCGCGAGGCTGCGAGGAACATCGTCGGGCGCAGCGGCGGGAGCGGCACTGCCAGGCGCAGCGGGAAAGACTTGAAACGCCCATACCGCCAGGACGCCCATGGCCAGCATCACAACTTTGCGGAGCATATTCATAGTAAGCCCCTCACAGGATTTCCTACGTTTGTACCTAAGACGCGAATGACGCGTTTTCGGAATGGGCCAATTTAAACCATTCATGCCGAAATGTCCAGCGTGTCTTGTGCCCGAGCCGTTAGCATATCATCTGTCCGGCTGGCTGGCGCAGGGCAAGCAGGGTGGCAGACTTTCAAGTTTTGAGAGCCTGCGGCTTTCGACATGGCAAACGCTTACAAACCCTTGCTTCACAAAATGAATAGCCGCAGAGTTTTTGGACCGCGAAAATCTGCGCTGGTGGTGATAAACTGCCACGGGGCGGGCTGGAAATGGCGTCCCTAGATCGGCATACCGGGAATATCGGCGGGCACGGTCGGTCACGTGAGTCGCAGATCTGGGCTCGCTCTAGGCCAGCCGGCGGTGGTGTGGGAATGGTGAGTGGGCAACTGCTCCCCCTATCCCCATCCGAATGGATCTCGTCAAGTGCGCCTGATGTTAGTGTGTTGAGGGGATTGAGATGAATCGAAAAACGTTTCTTGAAGGCATGGCGGGTGCGGCTTTTTTGGGACTGGCGGGGGCAATGACGGCCGGCGCTGAGGAACCCCGAAGCAAGGCACATAATCCCGCATCCAATGGGCCGAAACACCCGCGAGCGATCACCATGTGGGAGTTTTCCTGGATCGAGCGGCGTTGGGATGGGGCTGGATACGAAGACTGGGACCGAGCGCTGGATGAACTGGTTGAGCGCGGCTACGACGCAGTACGCATCGACCCCTTTCCGCACTTGCTGGCCACCGATTCCAGCAAAACCTGGACGCTCTTACCAGAGTGGAATACGCAATGCTGGGGGTCGCCCGACGTGAACCGGATTGTGCTGCTACCCGCGCTCTTTGAGTTCATCTGCAAGTGCCGTGATCGCGGCATCATGGTCGGACTGTCCACCTGGTATAGACAAGATGAAGCCAACACGCGCATGAGCATTTCCGGACCCGAAGTGATGGCCTCTTTTTGGCTGAAGACTCTCGACCTGATCGCCGCAGCCGGCCTTCTTGACACCATTCTCTACACGGATCTTTGCAATGAGTGGCCGGGCGACGCTTGGGCGCCGTTTATGAAACCGCATTTGAATTTCGGGGAATGGGATCACCCCGCCTCCTTGGATTTTATGCACCGGAGCATCGCCCTGGTCCGCGCCCGCTATGCGGATATGCCCCTGTTTTTCTCCTGCAGTTCCGATCGGGTCGAGAATTATCTCGAACACGATCTGACGGACTTTGACCTGTTCGATCCTCACGTGTGGATGGCACAGGAAAATGGGGAGGAGTTCTACAAGATCGTGGGCTATGCCTATGAGCGTTTCGATCCCAAGGGGTTTACCAATCTCAGCCTCAGAGCAGAGCCAACTTACCGCGCCCGGCCGCAGTATTGGCAGGATCTTTTGGTTCGCAAGATCGACAGGCTCGCGAAAGTATCGGATAAGTTGGACAAGCCTCTTGCGACCACTGAATGTTGGGCGATTGTCGATTACAAGGACTGGCCTCTGCTGAAATGGGATTGGGCAAAGGACCTTTGCGCCCTCGGCGTACAACGTGCATCCGCTTCCGGCCAATGGCTGGCCATAGCCAGCAGCAACTTCTGCGGACCGCAGTTTGTGGGCATGTGGCGCGATAAGAACTGGCACCTGAAAATGACCAGCACAATCAAAAGCGCAACCATCAAACCGCAACTTCGGCAAGGGCGGCTGTATGCGCGGATATAGCAGGTTCCTTCGCCTTATGAGTTGTTTATTTGCTTGATGATTTGTTGCCAGGCCCACCCATTTGACGATAGGGCGGGCTCCTCCACCGGCAGGGGGGCGCGGACCTGCAGTTTAGGCCCGCGGTTTTTCGGTTTTAAATGCGCGTGTGCACATGGAAGGGAAGCGGAACGCGATCGATGCGCAATCCGCAAAACCGTTCTTGGTCCTCCCCGCTGACCTCCGCGTATTCCCATATGCTTGCCCACTCCCAGTAAAGCAGCGGACCTTGAGGAGCAGGTCCACCGATGCCGTCATAGACGCGCTACAATCTTGTCCCGAATCCTCAAAATTGCATCCACATTTCGCATTGGGCACAGAACACCCGGGCGCGGGCTTTCGCGGTAGTGGGTCAATCTTATGCAGCAGGGGCGAGTTTACCTTGCTAAATGGCGGCGTAAAGCCGTCTGCCCATCAAATCGACCCACCACCGCTTTCGCTTCCGCCAGAGACTCCGCGAGTCCGTAGGGTTCGAGTTCCTTCATAAGCTGGCCGGCGGACTGGAAAACGATGCCGTGCATTCCGATGGCTTGCGCGGCCGCGATGTTGACGGCGAGGTCGTCTACGAACAGCGCTTCCCCGGCAGGCACTCCCAGAGCCTCAAGACAAACGTGATAAATCGCGGCGCCGGGTTTGGTTATTCTGAGCTCCCCGGAAAAGCAGAGATGGTCAAAAAGCTCAAGCCACTTTGCCGTCCGGCGGAGATAATCGCCGACACTTCGCGACATGTTGGAAAGCACCGCAGTCTTCCATCCGCGCTGGCGAAGCACTCGGGCCCATTCGATCATGACGCGGTCGGTCCTCGCCCAGATTTGAATGTCCTTGGCCACCAGCTCCTGAATCTGCTCCGGTGAGAAGGTAACGCCCATAGCGAGGCCAAAATCCTGCCAGTAAGCGGAGACGTCAGTTGCATCACCGTCATAGGCGTCGCGATGTCGCCAGTATGTTTCTTGAAAAGCCGCAGCGTCCAGTCCGGTGGCTTGGCGCAGCGGCTCATAATCCTCCAGGCGTGGCGTTACACTTAGCACGCAGCCGTAATCGAATATGACGGTGGTTATGGGCATGGGTTTATTCGAAAAGCGACTCGACAAATTCGTGGGGGTCAAAGGCCAGCAGGTCATCGATCTTTTCGCCGACGCCGACGAACTGAATGGGCAAGCCGAGCTCGCGCGCGATGGCGATGACCACGCCGCCCTTGGCCGTGCCATCGAGCTTGGTCAGGATGATGCCCGTGGCGCCGCCGTGGTCGACGAACTGCCGGGCCTGCTGAAGTCCGTTCTGCCCCGTCGTCGCATCGATCACCAGCAGAACTTCATGGGGGGCATGAGGAACTTCGCGCGCGGCGATGCGGCACATTTTTTCGAGTTCCGCCATCAGGTTGGTTTTAGTGTGCAAGCGGCCGGCCGTATCCACGATCACCGGATCGTGACGCCGGTGCTTGGCTGCGGCCAAAGCGTCAAAGAGGACCGCCGCCGGGTCCGCCCCGGATTTCTGCTTGATCATCTCGATGCCCAGGCGGCCCGCCCAAATCTCCAATTGCTCATTGGCGGCGGCGCGGAAAGTGTCGGCGGCGCAGAGCAGGGGGCGGCGGTTTTGCTGCAAGAAGTAATGGGCCAGTTTGGCAATGCTGGTGGTTTTGCCCACGCCGTTTACACCCACCACAAAGATGACGGTGGGCATGCCCGGGGGCGGCTGTTTGGCCTTGGGGGCGGCGGAGTTTGTGCCGGCACTTTCCAGAATTTCCAGAATCCCTTGCTCCACGGCGGGGCGCAATTGCCCCGTCTCCCGCAGCGTGCTCTGGCGGATTTGCTGCTTCAGCCGGCCCATAATCTCCTGCGTGGTGCGCACGCCCAAGTCGGCGGTAATCAGGGTTGCTTCCAGGTCGTCAAGCACCGATTCGTCCAGGGCCGCCCTGCCCTCGGTAATCTGCTCGATCCGTTCCACCAGTTGGGCTTTGGTGGAGGCAACGGCCTGCTTCAGCCGGTCCATGAACCCGGGTTTCTTTTCTTTATTGCCGGAACCAAACAGGGAAACCATAGACTTTCATTCTAGCTTGAACTGGCACACGTGCGGGATGAAATCACGCCGGAAGGGTTTTCGTGGATCAATTGGATGACGAAGCGGCGGCGGCACCTGTCCCGATTTTATCGGGACGCCGCCAATGGATTAGGTAGCGGCGAGTTCATCTCGCCCCATGGCGGCGTTCCTATAGAATCGGGACAGGTGCCGCCGCCGCTACATCTGCCGCCCCAATCATCAGGGCGCCAAGCTGAGATTCTCGATAAAGGCTTTCGCGTTCTTCGGCTCTGCCGCATTCTTGATGGTCGAGCGTTCGAGTTTGATCTTTTCCAGCAATTTGGCGGCTACATCGCGCTGGGCTTTTGCCGCCTCCGTTTGTTCTTTGGGCGCTGTGGTGTCTTGTGCGGCCTTATCCAGGCAGCTCACCAGTTCTCCCATCATGCTCTCGTGAACGGCGAGCTTGTTCACCGCGCTCTTCTGGTGGTTGAGGGTCACAAAATTCGCCAGGGTCTCTTTCTTCACCGTCTCCGTGAGTTCCACCAAGGCCTGCTTGGACCCCTCCACCATGGAAAGGTCATCACTGCATGCCTGCGCGAGGGCCTGCTGCGGCGCAAGGAAAAGCCCCACGCCGGCCCCCAGCAGGAGAGCCATTCCCCATACCCGTGTCATAGCAATGCCTCCTCGATTCGATGGTGATCTTGCCCGGAAGATGTTGCCCGAGGGCAGCTCTTTTCGGAAACCACGATTGAATCTGGCGCTGATGCTAGCACAACCTGAATTACATTGCTTGATTATCCTCGCGCCCGCAGCGGGTTTGAAATCCTGGTTTCGGGTACTCATCAACGAAACGGCGAACAGCTCGAACGCAATCCGCGCCGACCTCGCGGGGTTTGAGCAGGCAGACTCCCAGCCCTTCGCCGCGGAGCATCGGGAGCAGGTCGAACGAGCACTCGAGCGTATTGAGGCAGCCGTCGAAAAGGCGGTAGAACAAACCACGCCCCAACCCGGATCAGGCTCTCAGCCCACTTCGGATGCACCAAGGTCAAAAGCCGCGTAGGGCTGTACAGGGAGACCCTTGCCAGGATCTCAGCCCTCCGGGCCCGAAGTGTGCGTGCCGCTCGCCGGTGTCACGATTTCCCGTTGCCCCAGACGGCTTGCGGATGGCCGGTGAGAGAGCGCTGAGAGCTTTCCTCGAGGTCCAACACCACGACATCGTTATGGCCTTTTTGGAGCCAGGGGCCGGGAAGGAACAAGCTCTGCTGCGGGCCAATGTGCCAGTAGCGGCCCAGGTTGTGACCATTCACCCAGACGCATCCTTTGCCCCAGCCGCGCATGTCGATGAACGTGTCACCCACCGCCTCCAGTTCGAATGTGCCGCGGTGGAAAGCCGGCGCGGGTTTCCGCTCGGGGGTGAAGTTTAGCGCCGAGAGATCAGTGAGCGGCAGCCGGAAGATTTCCCACGTGGTGAGTTCCTTCCCCGCCAGCACGACGCGTTCCGTGATGCCTTTGCGATCGTCCACCATGCGAGGGCCGTAATTCGTGCGGCCCATGTTCTCGATCAGAATATCGAGCGTCGCGCCGCGAGCGAGTTCCACCTCCAGGCCCGTCTGCCCCACTCGCCGATCAATAACGCCTAGGAGCTTCGTACCTTCGAGGACGAGGGCGTAGTCGTGTACTTCCGAAATCTCCAGGCGCCCGTGCAGGGGTTGGACCAGCTTGGTGCGGTAAAGGATGAAGCCGTATGATTGGCCCACGGCTTCCATGGTTTGCGGCCGCTCGGAGTGAATGGGATCGCGCAGCAGGGGTTCGAAGCCCGCCGACTCGCCAAACTGAAAAGGGGGAATCTCGATGACCGGGAGCGGCTCCGGGAGGGCAGGAGGCTCGGCGCCGGCCGGGAGGTGTTTACGAATGACCTCGCGCAGCGCCTGGAACTTCGCCGTGGGGCGGCCCGCTTCATCGAGGGGTGAATCGTAATCGTAACTTGAGATGTCAGGCTGGTAGGACAAATCGCAGTTTGCCCCGCTCATGAAACCGAAAGAAGTGCCGCCGTGCACCATGTAGAGATTCGCGGAAATCCCCTGGGAAAGGATCCAATCGAGGTTGCGGGCGCACCTATCCGGCGGCGTCGTGTGGTGCCGCTCGCCCCAATGGTCGAACCAGCCGTCCCAGAACTCCCCTACCATGCGCGGCACGTTCTGGCGAGACTTGGCGAAGCTCGCGAACTCGCGGGCAGGGTCGTCCGTGTCACCAAAGTTGATAACGGAGATTGCGTCGGGCAGCGTGCCGCCAGTCAGCGCGTCGGGCGGTGAGCCGTTGGAGGTGAAGAGTGTTAGATCGAAACCCGCGTCGCGGATCATCTGTTCAACCGCGCCCATATAGACGTGGTCCTTGCCAAATTCCCCGTATTCGTTTTCCACTTGCACCATGATCATCGGGCCGCCGCGGGTGATCTGGAGCGGGGCAAGTTGCCGACCCACTTCGCCCATGTACTTGCGCGCGGCATCCAGAAAGCGCGGGTCGACGGTGCGCACTTTCATGTCGCGAGTCGCTAGCAGCCAGGAAGGCAGACCGCCGAAGTCCCACTCCGCACAGACGTAGGGCCCGGGGCGCAGCAGCACCCACAGGCCTTCTTCTTGCGCCATGCGAATGAAGGCGGCGGCATCAAGGTTGTCGGCAAAGTTGAAGGCGCCCGGCTCGGGCTCATGCAGGTTCCAGAACATATACGTGCAGATGGTGTTCAGGCCCAGTGACCGGATCTTGCGCAGCCGGTCGCGCCAGTACTCACGCGGGACTCGAGCGTAATGGATATCGCCGGAAATGATCTGGAAGGGCTTGCCGTCCAGCAGAAAGTGTTCGCCCTCGTGCCCAAAGGTGTGATGATCGGATGCCGCACCATCCGCGCTTGCGATGAGTGTCACACCCTGGTTTAGCAGGCTCCATGCGCCCATTACGCTTCCTATGAACTCCCGGCGTCCGATCGTTGTTAGGAGGCTCTTTTTCATTTTCGGTTTCCCTTTCCGGTGAAATATGACTTGGCGGTTGCAGATGACTGGGAATCCTTAAGGACGGAGATACTGTGCCGGACACCGCACAAAGTCAATTGCCCAATGGCAATGTCATGATTGTGTTCAGCGGCAGTCAGGTGTATGTTATCGGTTCGTCGAAAGCTGATGACGGGAATTTCGGTCGATTTTCCGGAGGTTACCATCATGCGCAAGATTCTACTCCTTCTTGGCGCCATTGGCATGTGCGCCGGCCTGTTCGCTCAGAAACCCGCATGGGAGCCTGCGCCCGGCCACATTACGCTTCCCCTTTGGCCGCTCGGCGCGCCCGGCGCCCCGCCCAATGCGGGCCCGGAAATCGACACCACGACTGCCAAGGACGACCTCATCGCCGGCAAGCCGCTCATCCGTCTCGGCAACGTTTCCGCGCCGACCCTCACTCTCTACACGCCCGCGGGCAACAACACCGGCGCCGCCGTTGTAGTCTTTCCCGGAGGCGGTTACCACATCTTGGCCATCGACCTTGAAGGCACCGAAGTGTGTGACTGGCTCAACTCCGCGGGCATCACTTGCATCCTGCTCAAGTACCGCGTGCCCGATTCCGGGCCCTATCCCAAATCCTCTGCTGCCCTCCAGGATGCCCAGCGGGCTCTCGGAATTGTCCGCTCCCATGCTACCGATTGGCACATTGACCCGCAGCGCGTCGGCGTTCTCGGCTTCTCCGCCGGCGGCCATCTTGCCGCTGCGCTCAGCACCCACTTCGATCAACGTCTTTACGATCCCATTGATGCCGCTGACCAACTGAGTTGCCGCCCTGACTTCGCCGTCGTCGTTTATCCCGGCTACCTCGCCCTCGCTGATCAGAACTTCGCGCCCAACCCGGATATCCACGTCAGCGGAAAGACCCCGCCTTCTTTCATCGTCCAGGCTGAGGATGATCCGGTGCATGTCGAAAACGCCGTCGTCTACTTCCTCGCCCTCAAGAATGCCAAGGTCCAGGCCGAATTGCACATCTACGCTCAGGGTAGACATGGTTACGGCCTCCGCCCGACCGCGCAACCTGTTACCACATGGCCCCGCAGCGTGGAAACCTGGCTCCACACCATTCAGGTCTTGCCGCCTTCTGCGCCCTGACCCGACGGCGCGGCTGAGGTGTTGTCCTCGTCAACCCGTGGTGAGAGTTGGCCCCGGGTATGATAAGGTGAAAGGTCCGTAATCCAGCAAGGAGGCGCTACGTTTCTGCTCTATGGCCAAGTCCAAGCACGGAACGGCGGTTGCTCCCGTCATTGATCCCCAGTATTGCTGTTATCGTCTTCGCGCCGACCAGTCCAAGATTCACCGCTGGGGTGTCTACGCCGACCAGAATATTCCGGCCAACCGCAAAGTAATCGAGTACCGGGGCGAGAAAATCGGACCGCGTGAGGCGAAGCGGCGCGGTGAAACCCCCTATCTTTTTGTCCTTGACGATCGCTGGACGATCGATGGCGGAGTGGGAGGCTCGGGCGCGGAGTTGGTCAATCACTCGTGTCGGCCCAATCTGGTGTCGCGCATTATGAAGGGGCATATTATCTATATGAGCCTGCGCGCGATTCGCAAGGGCGAGGAATTGACCATCGATTACAACTACGACGATACGGATGAAACCATGCGCTGCCTGTGCGGACACCGGAGTTGCCGCGGCATCATCAATCGCTATGATTAATGAACGGTCGCTGAACTGCTATTTACCGGATTTCCGCCGCGGCCCGTATGCCGTCGGGTTCATACCTTGGCTCTCATCGTTGCTTCCTGTATTCTCCTATGACAGCGTTGCGTTCGTCTTCGCCTGAATCAGCTATTGTGAAGGATCATGGCTTCTTCTCTGCGAGCTTTGTAGCGCCGCCGTCCCGGCGGCATTTCCCGGTGCCGGCAAGATGCCGGCGCTACACGAGAGCAATCACAATCTAACGTATCCTCAAGAAACGCTGACTTTCCTCACGCCGCGTCAGTGCGCGGCACCAGTTGCAGTTGCCGGCCGTGTTTTTGCGCGTCGACGACGGCGATGGCGGCCATGTTGACGATGTCTTCCACCGTCGCGCCGCGCTGGAGCACGTGCACGGGTTTCGAAAGCCCCATGAGGATGGGCCCCAGGGATTCCGCACCGCCGATGCACATCATCATCTTGTAAGCAATGTTGGCGGCCGCTAGATCCGGGAAGACCAGCACGGTGGCGCCACCCTTGAGCTGGGAGAAGGGATACTCTTCCTTGATGATTTCCGGCATCAACGCCGTGTCCGCCATCATTTCGCCGTCCACGATCAGCTCCGGATTTCGTTCCAAGACCAATTCCGCCGCCCGCCGCATCTTTTGGGCCAGCGGGTGATTCGTGCTGCCGAAGTTGGAGAAGGAAAGCATGGCCACGCGCGGCTCGATATCGAATTCGCGCGCCACCTCGGCGGCCAGCAGGGCAATTTCCGCCAGGTCCTCGGCCGTAGGATCGATGTTGACATGCGTGTCGGCGAAGAAGTAGACGTCTTTCTTGGTGAGGATGACGAAAACAGCGGCGACGCGGTGTACATCAGACCGGGTCTTGATGATCTGCAGGGCGGGCCGGATGGTGTCAGGATAATTCTGGCTGACGCCTGCTACAAAACCGTCCGCATCCCCCATATGCACCATCATGGCGCCGAAGTAATTGGGATTCAGCATCTGCTCACGGGCCAGGCTCAGGGTCACACCACCCCGGCGCCGCAAGTTATAGAACTCCCGCACATACGCTTCATAGCAAGGGGAGTGCGCCGGGTCAATTACCTCCGGGCGCATGTCCTCAAAGCCCAGTTCCTTGAGCCGGTTTTCAATGACCGCAGGACGGCCGAGAAGGATGGGGTGGCCGATCTCCTCCTGAATGATCTGATGGCTGGCGCGCAGCACTTTGTGGTGCTCGCCCTCGGAAAAAACGATGCGCTTGGGGGCTGCTTGCGCGCGCCGGCGCAGGTTCTGCATGACTTCGTAGGTGCGCCCCAATCGGCGGCCCAGTTCGTCGCGATAGGCGGCCAGATCGATTTGCACCTGCGCCACACCGGTGCGCATGGCGGCTTCCGCCACCGCCGACGACTCCCAAATCAGCACGCGAGGGTCGAAAGGCTTGGGGATGATGTATTCCGTCCCGAATTGCAGCCGGCCCAATCCGTAGGCCCGCAGCACGGAATCCGGCACATCCTCTTTGGCCAAGGCGGCCAGCGCGTGCGTGGCGGCCACCTTCATTTCTTCGTTGATGGCCCGTGCCCGCACGTCCAGCGCCCCCCGGAAGATCGACGGGAAGCCCAAGACATTGTTCACCTGATTGGGGAAGTCGGAGCGGCCCGTGGCCACAATGGCGTCAGGCCGCGCGGCCTTGGCCTCGTCGTAACCGATTTCGGGAACCGGATTGGCCATGGCGAACACCACCGGGTGATCCGCCATCGTGCCGAGCATCTCCGGCGTGACGCACTTGGCGATGGAAAGGCCCAGGAAAACATCCGCGCCCTCGAGGGCATCGGCCAGGGTGCGCCGTTCGGTCTTCACCGCAAAGCGCGCCTTGTAGGGGTTCATATTCTCGGTGCGGCCTTCGTACACCACACCCTTCGTGTCACATAAAAGGATGTTCTCGCGCAGCACTCCCAGACGGATGTAATGTTCCGCACAAGCGATGCCCGCCGCGCCCGCGCCGTTGACCACCAGATGGACCTTGGCGATGTCCTTGCCCGTGATCTCCATGGCGTTCAGGAGCGCGGCGCCGGAAATAATGGCGGTGCCGTGCTGGTCGTCATGAAACACCGGGATGGACATGGTGCGGCGCAGCGTTTCCTCGATATAGAAACATTCCGGCGCTTTGATGTCTTCCAGGTTGATTCCGCCGCACGTGGGCTCGAGAAGCTGACAGAATCTGATGACGTCTTCCGGGTTCTCCGAGCCAACTTCCAAATCGAAGACATCGATATCGGCGAAGCGCTTGAAGAGGACACCTTTGCCTTCCATCACCGGCTTGCCGGCCAACGCTCCGATGTTGCCCAGGCCCAGAACGGCGGTGCCGTTGGAGACCACCGCCACCAGGTTCCCGCGCGCCGTGTATTCAAAGACCATTTCGGGGTTCTTCTCAATTTCCTTGCACGGCACCGCGACGCCGGGCGTATAGGCCAGACTCAAATCTCGCTGCGTGCGGCAAGGTTTGGTGGGCGTGACTTCGATCTTGCCCTTGCGGCCTTGCCGGTGATAATCCAAAGCATCTTTGCGTAGTATTTCCATGAGTTGTTCCTTTTTGTCCGGATTCCTCACCTCGCCGAACTGTTTTCCCTTTTACCTAGCAGTTGGAGGGCCAGGGGGGGGATCGGGTCATCGGGTCATCGAGCCATCGGGTCATTCAAAACCAACACCGTCTTCGGCCAATCGATCGATGAGCCGATTGATCCATGAGCGATTTTGCATCCGCAGTCATTAATAACTCATAATTCATAATTCCCTTCATCTTTCTCCTTTTATTTCAATAATATGACGGGTTCGCAGCGATAAGTATTGTATTTTCTTATACATGACGACCTAGCGCGAATTTGCGCCATGTCAGATTTGAATCTCACTTGTTTTCATAAATATGACGGGATATTCCTTCATTTTGCCACTCTTTTTTATTCGGAGTGCATAGCCTAGTCCGTTGGGAGACCCCCCGGCTCTGCCGGGGAGGCAGTAGAAGTTTGACAGATACCGGAGTCCATCGCGGAAACTCCTAATCGTGAGCCGCCAAAGCACACGAAAAGGAGATCCACGATGGACGAACCGGAAAGCCTATCCCATACAAAGTGGGAGTGCAAATACCATGTAGTTTTCATTCCGAAATGCCGCCGGAAGACCTTGTACCACGAACTGCGGCGGCACTTGGGGGAAGTATTCCGACGGCTGGCCGAGCAGAAGGAGTGTCAAATTGAAGAAGGGCATCTGCGGCCAGACCATGTGCATATGATGATTGCGATTCCACCCAAGTACGCGGTATCGCAAGCGATTGGATTTATCAAAGGTAAGAGCGCGATCCATCTGGCGCGGGTGTACGAAGAGCGGAAGCGGAATTTTGTGGGGCAGCACTTTTGGGCACGCGGGTTCTGGGTGTCCACGGTGGGCCGCGACGAGGCCGTAATTCGCGAGTACATTCGGAAGCAAGAGGAAGAAGACAAGCGATTG
>Ga0326727_10004713_pt1 | contig 40348 bp, 35 predicted proteins | sample MB2enrmetagenome_FD_207643 | JGI IMG/M metagenome (GOLD analysis project Ga0326727, IMG submission 207643) | Lab enriched peat soil microbial communities from McLean, Ithaca, NY, United States - MB29MY | ecosystem: Environmental > Terrestrial > Soil > Wetlands > Peat | place: USA: New York...
CCTTCGACAGCGGAAATGGCCGAGGTCCTCTCGGGTACATTTCCGAGTACATAGAAGCCGAGCTTTCCTAAATCCTCATCAGTAAGATATACATTTGGGAGGCTGAAGGACTTTCCAGTTGCAAGGGTCTTCTGCATCTCAACGATTTGCTCGTCTTGAACATTGATCGAGCGCATCGAGGCCGTCAAACTGTCCAGGCTATCGAACGTGACGTAGGGCGCGGCACCGCCCGGACCCTGCATATTGGCCACAGAGAACATAAAGCGCGGCCCTACAGGTGAATGGCTTGGCACAGTATGGATCCAGAAGTACATTTCATCCCCCTACAAACATTCTACGTGAATTCCATTCGCGCGACAGTACATTACATGATGCGGGGCCCCGCTTGACCTGGGCGCTATAAGGCCCACAGACACCCCTTAACTCGGCCTACCCCAGCAACTCGGCTTTGATCCCCTGCTTTGCAATCGCCGCAACTGCCTTCTTATCGAACGAGACAAACGTCTCTCCGCCGAGCCACCGGCCCTCGTAAGCAATCACGCCGTCGGCAAAGTCCGCGCCGGCTTCGAGCGTTGCCAATCCGGCATTGACCGCAGCCGAGTCGATCAAGACATTCCTCGTTTCAAGCAGCCCGCGAATCGTTGCCGCGATTGCAGGACGCGAAACCGCATAGCGGCTGCGCAGAACCCACGCCATCTCACAGAGGGCATGGTTGGTCACCGCCACAGCTTCTGACTTTTCCATAGTGTCGAGCGCGAGCTTGTATTGCTCCGCGTCGTCACCAAGCACAAAGCGCAACAGAACATTGGCGTCCGCGATCATCTTCATCGCTGAACGCCTTTCAGGAACTCTTCGACGACAGCTTCGCCGATGGCCTCGTCCATCTCTTCAATGGTCAGCCTCGCGCCGTTGGTTTTGCCCTTCAGGCATCCCGCGAGATCGCTGATGCTGCGCCTTTTGCGCACCGCCCGGCCCCGGAACTCGCCACCAGGCAACAGCTCGATCTCCAGTTTCTCCCCAGGCCTGATCCCAACGTGCTGCAAGATTTCCTTGCGGAGAGTCACCTGTCCCCGAGACGTTGTGCTTACGATTGCCATACGATCACCTCTATTCTTGTATTGTAATGCATTTTTGCATTATCTCGTGAGCTTCGCCTGCGCTTTTGATTGCAAACAGGGCGACGCAACAGAGGTTTAAGATGGCGTAAGAGATTCGAGGCAATGAAGATTTTTCTCACGGGCGCCACTGGGTTTGTCGGTCACCACGTTGCCAGAGCACTAGCAGCCGAGGGCGGTGAGTTGCGGATGCTGGTTCGCAAAACCAGCAAGCTCGACAATCTCGAAGGCATTGCGGGCGAAACGCATGTTGGCGACCTGAGCGGGCCTGAATCGCTTCGACCTGCTTTGGCAGGCTGCGACGCAGTGGTGCACGTGGCGGCAGACTACAGGCTTTGGATTCCCGATCCCGAGGCGATGTACAAGGCCAACGTCGAAGGCAGCCGCGAGCTGTTGCGCATGGCACGCGAAGCGAAGGTTCCGCGGTTCGTTTATACCTCGAGTGTGGCCACCATGCACTTTCGCACTGACGGCCTGGTCATCAACGAGGACACGCCGGTTTCGCTTAAAGACATGGTGGGACATTACAAGCGGTCGAAATTTCTGGCCGAGCAGGAAGCTATCTCCGCGGCTAAGAGCGGGCAACAGGTGATCATTCTGAACCCTACGACGCCGATTGGGCCGAACGATTCCAAGCCGACGCCCACGGGCCGCATCTTCGTGGACTTTCTCAACGGCAAGTTTCCCGCCTACATGGACACTGGCTTGAACCTGGTGGATGTGGCCGAGGTAGCCCGGACGCACGCGGCCGCGCTGACCGTCGGGCAGCCTGGCAAGCGATATATTCTGGGCGGAGAGAATCTCACGCTGAAGCAGATTCTGGACAAGATGTCGGCCATCACCGGCATTCCCTCGCCCACGGTGAAGATTCCATTTGCGGTGGCCGCGGCCTATGCGTTCTTCGAGGAGTGGATTACGGGGCGGATGCGCGGGCGCGAGCCGAGGGCCACGCTGGAAGAAGTGCGCATGGGACGGAAAAAGATGTACGCCTCAAGCGCCCATGCGCAACAGGATCTGGGATTCCGCATCGTGCCCGTGTACCCGGCTATGCGCGCAGCGATCGAGTGGTTCCGGGCGCACGGCTACGCACCGTGAGGTGTGTCAGGGCACGACTTCAGTCGTGCCGAAATGCAGCAAGAATAACTTGGGCTTTAGCCCCTGAGGGAAGGGACTGGAATCGTTGAGAAGTTGGTTGCTAATCTGCGGCGTTCTTGCCATTTTCCTGTTGCCGGTGGGTCTTCACGGACAACTCATTTGTCTTCCTACCGGTAATTGTTCGTGTGAAAACGAGAAAGTCTTCCCAAACTTGACTATTGCTAGACCGGTCAAGCTCACGGGATCCCTTTCTGATCAAACCGGGGAGCCAATTCAATTCAACATGACCACCATTCAGGTGCGAGATCCATGGAAGAATACAGTTTTGTTTTCGGCGGTACTCGACGGGCGAGGACGGTTTGACTTCGGTACCATTCCTGCCGGGAAATATCGTTTGGTCGCATTCTGGATGGAAGAGAAGAGGGTTAGACGGTTGCCGCTCCTTGATCAGCCCAAGCCCGTGTCATGTTCAGGTGAGGGTGACTGCAAACTAGAAATTGTGTTGGCAATGCACGCTACTGATCAGCAATTTGAGTTTTGCCCGCCCAAATGATTGGCCAACGAACAAATGAATCTTGGAAAGGATCGACAATCAAGTGACGCGCGTCGCCATCATTGCCGCCTTGCCCGGCGAGTTGAAGCCGCTGGTGCTCGGCTGGAAGCACGAACGTCACAACGGCGTGGACATTTGGCGTTGGGAATCCGATGAAGGCGAGTGGATCGCGGCGTGCGCTGGGGCCGGCGTTGAAGCAGCAACGCGAGCATTTGCCGAAATCGAGCGAGACCAGGTTTTCGTGCAGGTGATTTCGGTTGGTTGGGTGGGGGCTTTGACCGAGGAGTTTGCGGCCGGCAAGGTCTACGAAGTTTCCGAAGTAATCGACGCACGGACCGGCGAGCGGTTTTCGGCTTCCAACTGGCCAGAGAGCAAATCTGACGCCAAGATGCCCCGCCTGGTGACGAGCTCAAAGGTTGCGGACGAAGCGGAAAAGCGGCGGCTCGCGGCGGCCTACGGGGCTGAGCTGGTCGACATGGAAGCTGCGGCGGTTGCGCGGCTGGCTGCGATGCGCGGAGTTCCGTTTATTTGCCTCAAGGGAGTAAGCGATGCGCTTCAAGATCAACTGCCTGATTTCAATAGATTTATCTCAAAGACGGGGCAATTCAGTCTGGTGCGTTTTATCCTTTTTATCTTAATTCGGCCTTGGTACTGGTCCGCACTCATGCGGATGGGCGAGAATAGCAGGAAGGCCGCCCTTGGCATCAGGGAGCGCTTGCTCGAAAATCTGCAAAGAATTCATGAACAAGGAGCTCTCAAGAATCGCGATGGCGACTCAGACTTCGAATATTGAAAGCCAATTCCTGGGCAAGATTCCCGCGACCATGCGGGCAGTGGTCTATCGCGGCGTAAACGACATGCGCGTGGAGACGGTGCCCGTGCCGGAGATCGGGCCGGGAGAATTGCTGATCAAGGTGGCGACCTGCGGCATCTGTGGGACGGATCTGAAGAAGATTCATACCGGCTCGCACTCGGCGCCGCGGATCTTCGGGCATGAGATGGCAGGGACCATCGTCGGAGTGGGCGAGGGAATGACCCGCTTTGCGCCGGGTGAGCGGGTGGTGGTGCATCATCACGTGCCATGCGGAAACTGCTACGAATGCCGCAAGAGGACACCGACCCAGTGCACGCTTTACAAGAAAGTTGGGGTCACGGCGGGATTCGAACCGTCAGGCGGCGGCTTTGCGGAGTATATTCGCGTGATGGACTGGATTGCGGCCAGCCGCGGCGTGGTGCGGATTCCCGACGGCATTCCGTTTGAGCAGGCGGCGTTCGTAGAGCCGGTGAACACGGTACTGAAGGGCGTAAAGCTGCTGGGCCTTGAACCCGACGATACCGTGCTGGTTATCGGCCAGGGACCGATCGGACTGATGCATGCCGCGCTGGCCAGGCGGACCGGAGCGCGGGTGCTCACGTCGGATCTTTATCCTGAGCGCCACGCTATTGCCGCCAAGTTTGGGCTCAAGGATCCGATCGATGCGGGAAGCGAGAATGTGGTGGAGCGAGTGTTTCACGAGACCGAGGGGCGCGGGGCGGATGCGGTGATTCTGGCGGTGGGTGGCAACGCGCTGATCAAGACGGCCATGGACGCGGTGCGGCCCGGCGGCAAGGTGATGCTGTTTGCCCAGACGCAGCACGGCGAAGCGGTTATCGATCCTGGTGCAGTGTGCATGGACGAAAAAACTCTCATGGGTTCATATTCATCCTCGTTTGAGATTCTGGATGAGGTCACGGACTTGGTGTTTGGCGGTTACAGAAATGGATTCAATTTGACACAACTGATTTCGCACCGCTTTCCGCTGGAGCGAGCGGTAGAAGCGATCGAAATCGCTTCGCACCCCAAGGGCGACTCAATGAAGATTATGCTTGAGCCGCAACTTGGAGCGGGAGCCAGTTAGGAGGGACTTGATGGCGACGACCATGAAGGCCGCAATCCTCCACGGCCGCGAAGATATTCGCATCGAGCGGGTGCCGATTCCCATGGCCTTGCCTGGTGAACTCATAGTGCGCGTGGGCGCGGCGCTCACCTGCGGAACGGACTTAAAGGTATTTCGCCGCGGCTACCATGCGCGCATGATTGTGCCTCCGGCGCTTTTCGGCCACGAGCAGGCGGGGACCGTTGTAGAGGCGGGCGAGGGAGTGACCGGTTTCTCCGCGGGTGACCGCGTGGTAGCGCTGAATTCCGCGCCTTGCGGACAGTGTTATTTCTGTGAGCGCGGCCAGGAAAACCTTTGCGACGACCTGCTTTTCAACAACGGCGCATATGCTGAGTTCATCCGCATTCCGGCACGAATCGTTGCCAAGAACACGCTCCATATTCCAGATCACGTGCCGCTGGAGCACGCCGCGCTGACTGAGCCGCTGGCGTGTGCCGTGCATGGATTCGAAGATTCGCGTCCGCGCGCCGGAGATACGCTGGCGGTGATTGGCGGCGGCCCGCTGGGACTGATGATTCTGCACGTGGCGGTGCTGGCCGGCTGCGAAGCGATCGCCATTGTGAAGCACGACGGCCAAGTGGAAGCAGCGCGCCAACTGGGAGCGGCGCATGTGGTGCAGACAACCAATATTCGCAAGGCGATTCGCGAAACGCGCGCGCTGACGCCGAAGAACAGGGGCGTGGATATTGCGATCGAGGCGGTTGGCGTACCCGATGCGTGGCAGGAAGCCGTGGAACTGGTGCGCAAGGGCGGGACGGTGAACTTCTTTGGGGGATGCGCGGTTGGGACACAAGTCACTTTGGACACCAACCGGATTCACTATAGCGACATTACGCTGCGCGCCACCTTCCATCACACGCCGGCTCTTTGCCGCAAGGCGCTCGAACTGATTGCCGGAGGGCGGTTCCAGGCACAGGCCTTTATTACCGGCCACGCTCACCTCTACGAACTCAACCGCGTCTTTGAGAAGCTGATGAAGCGCAGCAGCGAGATCAAGACCGCGATAGTGCCTTGAGGCAAAGCAATGACCGTGCCGCCGGAGAACGAAGCAGAAGCGCCAAAGCCGGAGCCGGCGCCGCGCTCAAGGGAAGAGCTTATCGAGATCGGTTGGGCCGCACTTCCCGCAAGCTATCGCACTCCTGAAGTTGCACCCACGCTGGACGAAGCTCGCGACTATTGCAAGCAACTTGCCGAGTCGCACTACGAGAACTTTCATGTGGCTTCGTGGTTTCTGCCCAAGGAACTGCGTCCGCATTTTCACTCGCTTTACGCTTACTGCCGCATCTCGGACGATCTTGGCGACGAGGTTGGCGACCCGGCGGTGGCGCTGGCCATGCTCGACGTTTGGGAACAGGAACTCAATGCCTGCTACAAGGGCAAGTCGCGCCATCCGGTCTTCATTGCATTGGGCGAGACGATCAGTCAATGCGGAATTCCGAAAGAGCCTTTTGCGGACTTGTTGAAAGCATTTCGCCAGGACCAGACGGTTACGCGCTACGCCACCATGGAGGACGTGCTGGGTTATTGCCGCTATTCGGCCAATCCGGTAGGGCGCCTTGTGCTTTGTGTTTGCGGCCAGGCCGATGAGGCGTTGTTCGGATTTTCGGATGCGACGTGCACGGCGCTGCAGCTCGCAAATTTTTGGCAGGATGTGCGCCGGGATTTCGCGCGCGGGCGCGTCTATCTGCCCCAAAAGGATATGGAGTTTTTTCACGTGAGCGAAGAGACCTTGGCCGACGGAATCGCCACGCCCGCATTTCGCGGACTCCTGCGTTGCGAGGTCGAGTATGCGCGCGGGCTCTTTGAAGAGGGGCTTCCGCTGATCGATTTGGTGAGCCGCGATCTGGCGCTGGATCTGGATTTGTTCAACCGGGGCGGCCTTGAGATACTGCGGGCAATCGAACGTTGCGATTACGACGTACTGAGCGCGCGGCCGGCAATATCGGGAAGCACCAAAGCGATGCTTGCGCTGAGGGCGGTGGCAACCAAGGTGCTGCCCTTTCTGAGCTTGACCAGGGGCGGAAGGCGCGCAGAGAAGGCGGCTCGAAGCAAGGAACACCATTGGACGAACGGCGAATTGTGAATGACCCCGCGTTGGACGCGGCCTATGCGGCTTGCCGCGCGATTGCCAAGCGCGAGGCGAAGAACTTCTACTACGCCTTTGTCGCGCTGCCCATGCCGCGGCGCAATGCGATCTGCGCAATCTATGCCTTCATGCGGCATGCCGACGATCTGGCCGACGACGAGAGCATTTCGCGCCAAGAGCGGCGCGCGCGCCTCGACGCATGGCTGGGGGACTGGCGCCGGGTTTGCGCCGGCGAAGACACCGATGACCCGGTCTTTGTTGCCGTGCGCGATGCGACGGAGCGATTTGGAATTCCACTGAGCCTGCTCGATGAGCTGATCAACGGCGTTACGATGGATGTTCAGCACGCCGCCGGCGATGGTCCCGACACGTATGCAACCTTCGACGATCTTTATCGCTATTGCTACCTCGTGGCTTCGGTGGTTGGACTGGTGTGCATTCGCATCTTCGGCTATCGTGACCAGCGTGCCGAGAAGCTGGCTGAGCAAACAGGTATTGCCTTTCAGCTCACCAACATTCTTCGCGACGTGGCCGAGGATGCTGCGCGCAATCGGGTCTACATTCCCCTGGACGATCTGGCGCGGCACGGCGTTTCGCAGGGCGCGTTATTGCATCGTGTCCCGAACACGCCGCCCGCTGCAAACGAACGCGCGTTGATCCGAGAGATCGCTGGGCGAGCGGAGAAGTTTTACGAGTCGGCGCAGTTGCTGCTGCCGCTGATCGATCGCGAGAGCCGGCCGGCGCTTTGGGTGCTGGTGCGGATCTATCATGCGCTGCTGAAGCGGATTGAGCGCGCGGACTACGATGTATTCTCGCGGCGCGCAAGCGTACCGATGCACGAGAAGCTGCGGATTCTGGCGGTCGGAATGGTGAGGATGGCATTGACGAGGATCGTTGTCTGAGCGACACTCGGCCGCTTGCCCAGAACTGAAGGGTACGGGCGTTGAGTTGAAGGGTACGGGCGTTGAGTTGAAGGGTACGGGCGTTGAGTTGAAGGGTACGGGCTTTAGCCCGTACATTAAGTTGACTGAATGACGTGGGCTTTAGCCCCTGAGGGAATGGGTTGCGTCCTAAACGAGAAACAGTTCGGAGCAACGAATTCGCTTACTTTGTCTCGACACAGACGGCGGGGCGCAAGCCCTTCTTTCGCCATGAGCGCTGGGCAAAATTGATGCTCTCCACGCTGGACCACTATGACGGAAATGGATTCAAGCTCCATGCTTATGTGATTATGCCCGACCATCTTCATTTACTCATCACACCATTTGAAACAATCGCGAAGTCAGTTCAACTGGTCAAAGGTGGGTTCTCGTTCCGCGCCAAGCGAGAGCTGGAGTGGACGGGCGAGATTTGGCAGCAAGGATTTACCGATCACCGTATCCGGGATGAAGAGGATTGGACCAGGCACATGGAATACATTCGAATGAATCCGGTCGAAGCAAGATTGATTGAGGATTCGGTGCTCTATGAGTACATCGGGTTCCATGACAAGGACTTCCCTCAGGGGCTAAAGCCCGCTAACTTCTAGTGCTGTTAATGTACGGGCTAAAGCCCGTACCCTTCATCATTGAAAGGCTTTTCGTTGAGCGGTCCGATTGAAAGATCGGGAAAGACCGTCACGGTCATCGGCGGCGGCGTGGCAGGCATGAGCGCTGCCTGCGCGTTGGCCGAGGCAGGGCTCTGCGTGCATCTGCTCGAGCAGCGCGGCTATCTCGGCGGGCGCGCCAGCTCTTATCCGCATCCAGGCGTTGGCGAGACGATCGACAATTGCCAGCACGTACTGTTCGCCTGCTGCACAAACCTGCTTGGGTTTTACGGGCGGATCGGCGTTGAGGAAAAGATTCACTGGACCACCGACATGACCATGATCGAGCCAGGCGGGCGCAGATCGCGGCTTGGTCCATTCAAGCTGGGCCCGATCGGCTTGCCTGCACCGCTGCACAGCGCGCCCAGTTTTCTGGCTGCCAAGGCTTTCAGTCTTCAAGACAAGATTGCGCTGGGCCGCGCGATGCGGGCCATGATGCGGCCGGAAGCGATGAAAGACAACGGGGAGTCGCTGGAGGATTGGCTCCGGCGACACAAGCAGACCGAAGGCGCGATGAACCGGTTTTGGAGGCTGGTCATTGCCAGCGCGCTGAATGCGGATCTGAATGCGATTGCGGTGCCCTATGCGACGAAGATCATTCGCGAGGGCTTTTTGAACACGGCCGAGGGCGGCAGCATGGGGATGAGCCGCGTTCCGTTAACAGAGTTGTACGCGGGCGTCGACGCTTTTCTTTCAGAGCACGGCGGCAGCGTGAATTTGAGGACGCACGTTGAGGGCGCGGCGTGGGATGAGGAAGTTGGCGGATGGAGCATAAGCACGCGCACGGGCGAGTTTTTTTCAGACTACGTGGTTCTGGCGCTGCCGTTCGAGGCCACGCAATCGTTGTTAGCGCACTTGCCCCCAGCCGAGGGTGCGGAAGCGTTGGCGCGTCAGATTGAGCGGCATGAACACTGGCCTTTGTGCAGCGTGCATCTCTGGTTTGACAGGGAGATTACCGAGCTTGAACACGCGGTGCTGCTGGATCGAGAGATTCATTGGATGTTCAACCAGTCGCGCTTGCAGACGGGGCGAGGCGGACACTACATCGAGTTGGTGGTGAGCGCATCGCGGAGTTTTGCCGAGCTGTCGCGAGAGCAAGCCATTGCGCTGGCCCTCAAGGAACTGGCTGAGTTTTTCCCGCGCGTGAGTGAAGCAAAGCTGGAAAAGTTTGCGTTTGTGAAAGAAGTGCGCGCCACCTTCGGCGTTCCGCCGGGAATCGATCGGGCGCGGCCCTCGGCTATTTCGCCGTGGCCGAATCTTTTTCTGGCCGGCGACTGGATGGCCACTGGCTGGCCTTCGACAATGGAGAGCGCAGCCCGCTCGGGCCATCTCGCGGCAGAGGCGGTTTGCGCAAGCATCGGAGAACCGCGCGCCATTCTGAACGCCGATATGAAGCCGCGGGGGTTGATGCGGTTGCTCAGGTCCTGAATCAATGGGCGAGTAAGTAGACGCCGATGCAGACCAGCACGGCTGCGGTCCAGCGGCGGCGGTCAACATTCTCTTTTAGGAATATCTTTCCGGCAATGGCGTTCGTCACTAGTGTGAGCGAGGCCGATGCGGGCGCTACCAGGCTCAGGTTGAGGTGGTTCAAAGCGAATAGCAAAGAGAAAAACGCCAGGGCCAAAAAACTCACGCCGGCAAAGAAGAGCGGGCAGGTCAACACTGCTCGAATTGCGCCTTTGAGCCCGGCGCGCGCACGAATCTCATCGAGGTCGCCGAGAGATTTCATGGCGGCTGCGGTCAGCACTTCACCGGCCGTGGAGCAGAGGACGACGCATGCAATCATGGCGGCGGCAGACCATGGATTGACATGCGCGGCCTGGGAAGCGAAGTTCATCGCACCTGCTCCTGTTCAATTTCAATCGCGGGCTCCGGCGATTCGCGGCTTGTGGGTCTTTCGGTCAGCGAGGGCCCTTGCGCAACAAAGCTCACGCCCAGAGTGATCAGAACGATCCCCGCCCAGCGCTCAAGGGAGATTGAATCATGAAGCCAGAAGCGGGCGAGCAGCGCCACGATTACATTGCCGAAAGCGGTCGCGGGCAGCACGAATGTGAGATCGGCCCAGGAGAGAGCGGTGAGATAGCTGGCAAAGAAGGCGATCAGCAGCGCAATGCCAAGGGCGATCCACGGAGTGAACACGGCGGCAATGAGGGTGACGGGATGCGAGAGCGAGATGGCCGGCAACGCGGTCATGCCGCGCGAGAGGCACGAATCGCCGAGAGGGGCGCAGATGGCGACCAATCCCAGGATCATGTATTGCCGCGGCAGGAGTCTGGCGTGAGTCATCCGTCTTTAGACGATCCTCATCCCTTTATCGGATACAGGTCGAGGGCGGACGCTAAGCGCCGCCCTCGATGAATTGCGTTTCAATTGATTCTACGCGCCTGCGCCGACGGGTGCGGGCGGATCGGCCTGGCGGCTGCGTGCCGTCTTGACCATCTTGTTGCGCTGTGCGCGCAGCTTCAGGAAGGCCTTGGCCTCGACATAGAGCCGGGGCAAATCGCGATTCACAAATGCCTTCCACACCACGCGGAATGCTGCCTTGGGGCGGAAATAGTACTCGTCGTAAAACTTGTGCACCATCTCCATTACGTAGTCGGTCGGCAGTCCCGGATATTCGATGTGCGCCATCTGGTGTCCGCCGCCGTCCTCCATGCGTTCATTGGTGATGAAGCCATTCGCCTTGGCGTAATCGTAGAATTCGGTGCCTGGATAGGCGTGGGCGATCGAGACCTGAATTGTCTCCACGTCCAGCGTCTTGGCAAACTTGATGGTGTTCTGGATCGACTCCTTGGTTTCGCCGGGCAGGCCGAGGATGAAGTCGCCGTGAATGGTCAGGCCCAGGTCGTGGCAGTCTTTGGCGAAGGCGCGCGCGCGTTCCACGGTGGCGCCCTTCTTGATGTTCTTCAGGATCTGCGGGTCGCCCGACTCGAAGCCGACAATCAGCAGGCGGCAGCCGGCATCCTTCATGGCCTTCAGCGTCTCACGGTCGGTGGTCACGCGCGAAGTGCAGCTCCAGGTCAGATTCAGCGGCTTCAGCTTTTCGCAAAGCTCGATGGTCCTGGCTTTCTGGATGTTGAACGTGTCGTCGTCGAAGAAGAACTCCTTCACATCGGGGAAGTTCTCTTTGGCCCATTTCAGCTCCGCCGCCACGTCGTCGCTCGAACGTTTGCGCCAGGCGTGACCGCTCAGAGTCTGCGGCCACAGGCAGAAGGTGCACTGTGCCGGACATCCGCGCGTGGAGTAAAGCGCAATGAACGGGTGCAGCAGGAAGGGCACGTTGTAGCGCGTCACATCCATGTCGCGCTTGTAGACTTTTGTGGCCCAGGGCATGGCGTCCAGGTCTTCAATCTGCGGCCGGTCGGGGTTGTGGACGATCCTCCCGTCAAGCTTGTAGCTGATGCCGAGAATCTCGTTGAGCGGCTTTCCCTGGGCAAACTCGACCACGGAGTAGTCAAACTCGCGGCGGCAGATAAAGTCCAGGACCGAGCACTCATTCAGGGCGCGATCCGGGTCAGTGGTTACCGGCGGGCCGACGAATGCGATGCGGATGGAAGGATTGGCAGCCTTGATGGCCTCGGCCAGGCGCTGGTCGCCCTCCCAACCCACGGTCGAGGTGAACAGGACCAGAAACTCGTAATCCTTGCAGATATCGATGGTTTCCTGGGCCGAGACGTGGTGCGGGGGCGCATCGAGAAGCCGCGATCCCTCAAGCAGGCCGGCAGGGTAGGTCAGCCAGACCGGGTACCAGTAAGACTCAATCTCGCGCGTTGCCGGCCAGCGCGAACTCGCGCCACCGTCAAAATTCTCAAACGAGGGCGGATTCAGCAAAAGTGTTTTCAGGGGCATAGGCATCCCTTCAATTCTAACATTTAGACGGGAATCGAGCCGGTTCCGGTCGCTTCAGGGACTGGGTTGGGGGCAGGGGAACTGCCGCCGTCGATCGCGACCGTACGCGCAAAGGCCCCTCTTTTGCGAGGGGCCTCATTCGATCTGGGAAAGGGTACCCGAATTTCGGGAACGGATGCAATGAAAGTGATTATACCCGAGAATGTGATCTATATTGCACAGACAAGGCGGTCTTTCTTTGAGTTTGGTCCCATCGCAAAGTGACGAAAGGCCACAAGACCACTCGGTCTCGATGTCAGTCAAGCATCCGAATTCGCTATTTCGCACGCAGCTCAGCCAGCCAATCTTCCATGTGCCCCAGCGCGCGCAGCAGGTTGAGCCGGGCTTTGGCCAGATCGAGCGCGGCGTCGAGGGAATCCTGAAACTTCTGACGCTCGTCGATGCGCGCCAGTTGTTCGGCCTTTGGGGATAACTGGGGTTGCGCGGCTGGACCGCTGCTGGCCCCGTTGCCCAGTTCGAGTTGGGCGAGCACGCTTTTGAGCTGCTCGTCGGCGATCTGCTGCTTCAGGCCGGCAACTTCGGCCAGCGCATCGAGCTCGCGCAGGTTGCCGGTGAGCTGAGCGATCTGAATATCATTTTGCTGCTGGGCTTGTTCTGCTTCAGCCCTGGCGCGAAGGGCTTCGGCGGCGGATTGCTTGCCCTGGTCGCGGCGGCTCCAGTCGAAGAGGGGAAACTGAATCTCGAACCCTGAACTGAAGTTGTTGGTTGGGATTGGATGAGCAGGGTTGTAGTACTCGTTGAAGTTATTCAAAATAGTTGTATTGCGGCTGTAAAGAGCGTTGAAACTCATCTGCGGATAGAGCTCGCTCATGCGGTTTCCCATGGCGGTTTTTTCCTTGGAGAGCGCAAGCATCTGGGCCGATTGCACGACGAGCGGAGTGCGCTCGGCAACGTCGGCCTTCATGGCCGGAATCTCTGGAATGCTGGCATGCTCCAATGCGATGGAGCCTACAGGCGCACCGGTGAGCGTGGCAAGCTGCTCGGCCAGGGTAGCGGCGCGTGTCTCGAGGTGGAGGCAACTCAGCTTGAGCTGTGCGGCTGTGAGACGGGCCTCTAAAAGATCGCTCAGCGCGTCGACGCCGGCCTCAGTCCGTTCTTGCTCGATGGCGACCAGGCGATCGGCGAAGGACTGCTGTTGGCGGGCGGCATCCAGCTCCTGATTGACCGTGTCAAGCTCGATGTAAGCCGTTGAGGCATCGAGCGCGACCTGTTCGCGGGCACTCTTAAGATTGAGAGCGGCGGCCGCGAGCGCGGCTCGTGCCGCCTTTATGTATTGGAATTGCGGCAGGCTGAAAATCATGGTCTGCACATTCCCGTTCAAGATGGATGGGACACCGCCGGTGAAGCCGACGGCGGGCATCGCAGGAAGTCCAGAGCCGAGATCCACGGTCGGTATGAAGGCATCCTTGGTCTGCGCCAGCGCGGCTTGGGCCCTCTGCACATCGGCCTGGGCCAGCTTTACGGCAGCGGAGTTGCGCTGGGCCAGGTCAACCGCAGTGGCCAGCGTCAACTGCGCGGGCAGCAGCGTAGGGGCGGTCGCAATCGTCAACGCAAGTACGACTTGCACCCAGGCCTTGTGTCGATGGACTTTCACTGTGCACCTGCCGCGGGCTTGTACTCATTGGCCATGGCCAGCGCCGCCGCGCGTTCGCGGGTTGCGGCGGCAGGGTCGCCAAGCTGATCCTTGAGCCGCGCCAACCGCAGATGAGCCACAAACGCAGGAGCCTCCTCGGTCTTTGCGGAGCCGGCAAGATAGTCGTCGAACATCTTGGCGGCGAGCGCAGGATCGCGATGCGTCTCGGTCAGCAGGGAAGCGCCGTCGTAAAGGGCAATGCCGGCGTGGGCACTTTCCGCCTTGTCTCGTTCCGCAGCGGTCTGCCCGCTGTGCACGGCCGCCTCCATCTCCGTCCACCGCTTGCGGCGGCGATAGAAGCTAGCCAGCGAGATCCAGTGAGAAGCCGGATGCTTGCTGGCCGAAATGGCCTGCTTGTACTCGCGCTCGGCGCCGCCGTAATCCTTCTGCTGCTCGGCTATTTCGGCACGCAGACCGTGAGCCCGCGGCGGATCGACGCTATCGAGCTGCGCGGCAACTGCCACTGCCTTGTCGATGCCGCCGCCCACCACGCCGGGGGCCTGCTCATAAAACTCGCCCAGGTCGGCCAACGCATCGGCATTGCGCGGGTCGAGCCGCACCGCCTCTTCAAACTCGGCCCGGGTGCGCTTGGCAAGCGGATATGCGGTCAGGAATGAGGCCTGGTTGGCCTTCTCGCCGAACGCGCGGCCCAGCCAAAGGTGATAGGTGGAGTTCTGGTTGTCGAGACGTACCGCTTGCTGGCACTTGTTGATGGCGGCTTCCCACTGCTCCAGCGTAAGCCGCACGCGGCACTCCAGATTTGCTGCCTCGGCGGCATTCGATTGAGGAACGGATTGGAGCAAAGCCAGCGCCTTATCGGCTTCGCCCGCTTGCAGTGCCGCGTTGGCCTGGGCCAGCGTTGGAGACAATGCTCCGCGGGAAGACGGGTGCGCCTGTGCGGCTCCCAGGCAAGCCAGAGAAGCCGCCAACGAGGCCGCCAACAGTCCCTTTGCTGCCAGGCGCAGGAGCATTCTAGTCAGGCTGGAGTTCGAGATCACGGCCGCTTTACCTGGATTGGAATGCCCTCCTGCAACGGCAGTCCATTGGTTGTCCCGGTTGCCACCCAATCTCCTTCATTCAGTCCGGAGAGAATGGGCGCCTGGGTGAGGCTTGGGGTTCCGATAACCACGGGCGTACGGACCAGCCGATCGCCGATGACTCTATAGACGTAGGTTTTGCCGCCTTCGGAATGGAGAGCCTCGCGAGGAATAGTAAGAGCGTTTTCTTCCCTTGCCGTGGTCACCTTCACTGTTACGTTGGTGTCGGGCAGCAGTTCGCCGTCGGCGTCGTCAAGTTCGACCAGCACCTCACCCACGTTGCGCGTGCCGTACGTGATGACCGTGGATGGTATGCGAACGATGTGACCGCTCCAGGAGAGATTTGGCTTGGCATCCCAATTGATCTGAATCGGCTGGCCCACTGCCAGTTTGCCGATCTCGGGTTCGTCAAAATAAGCGCGTACGCGCAGATGTTGTAGGTCGGCGATTTCAAGCAGCAGCTTTCCTTGTTCGACAAATTCAGTTCGCCCGGCCTCCAGGGCATAGACAGTTCCCGCGATGGGGGCCTTGATGGCTGTCTTGGCCTCAACCTGCTGTGCCGCGGCCAGGTTGGCCTGTGCATCGGCAAGAGCTGCGCGCGCCCGCTCCACCTCGGCCGGCGAATAGCGACTGTTCGCGCTCTGCTCAGCGCCGTGCAGATTGGCTTTGGCTGTATCCAGCCGCTCCCTGGCCGCCGAAACCTCGCCTGGGGAAGCCGCGCCAGCCGCCTGAAGCTTGACGAGCGCATCCAAATCGTGCTGGGCCTGGTCGCGGTCGAGCTGGGCGCGGGCAATATCCGCCGCCGCCGCCCCGCGCTCCGCCTGGGTTCCATTGTGGGTAGCCGCTTCTAAAGCTGCTTCGGCCGACTTCACGCCGCTCTCGGCCGTGGCCAGCCGCGCCCGCTCTTCCACGTCGTCCAGCACCATCAGCAGCTTGCCGGCCGGAACTCGGTCGCCCTGCTCCACGTAGACGGCTTTGACGGTGGTCGAGATGGGGCTGACGATCTGGTAATTGACTTCCGGTTCCACGCGGCCATTGGTAGGCACGGTGTTGATCAGCTCGGCGCGCGTTGCCTGCGCCTCACGCACCGGCAGCCGGGCCCGCAAAAGATACCGGGCCCCATAAAAAACCGCGATAAGTAGAAGGGCCGAGCCGATCCAAAGCCAAACCCGGCTCGATTGCGTTCTGTCGTCTGCCATTGAGCTAACCTGAGTCAGTATATATGACTCAAAAACCTGCTCTTGCGGAGCAAAAAATCTCTCTGACGAGGCCGGCGGCGCGACCAAATGAGTGGTTCAGGCCGCATTTCGCTCGTACAATTGACGACATGGCCCCGGAACCCCGCTATACCGATGTCCACGCCAAGGCTGGGCTGGATTTTGCCTTCCCCGCCATCGAGACCTGGGACAACCAGTTTCCCGGCTACGAGATTCTTATAGACGATCCGGAACTGACGTCGGTCTGCCCCAAGACAGGGCTGCCCGACTTCGGCGTGCTGACCATCCGCTACATGCCCCGCGACCGTTGCCTCGAGCTCAAGTCGCTGAAAGAGTACCTGTTCAGCTATCGCAACCTGGGAATCTTCCAGGAAAATATCGTGAACAAGGTTTTGGAGGACATCGTCAAGGCGTGCAATCCGGTGTGGGCAGTGGTGCGTGGCGAGTTCCGGCCCAGAGGCGGTATGGGGACGACCGTCGAAGCGCACTGGCCGCGGCCGGCGGCTTGAGCTACCGCGATCAAGTAGGCCGCCAATAGCCCCTTGTGATATTCGTGTTACATCTCGCAGATTCCAGCGATTACGGTTCTCCTTGTCTACTTCGCCCCTAGCTTCCCGCGCGCGCGTTGACCCTGCTCTGGGGACGTTTCTGCTGCTCATCGGGCTGAATCTTTTCAATTTTATCGACCGCTACATTCTGCCCGGCGAAGTGTCGCTGATCAAGCTGGAGTTTCATGCGACCGACCAGCAGATGGGCGCGCTGACCACGGCGATGTTTGTGGTTTACATGCTGGTGGCGCCGCTGACAGGCTGGCTGGGAGACCATTTCCGGCGCAAGCCTTTGATCATCGCGGGCGCGCTTTTGTGGAGCCTGGCAACGTTGAGCACGGCTTGGGTCCACGACTATTGGACGCTCTACATTCGCCATGCGCTGGTGGGCGTGGGCGAGGCTACCTTCACCATTTACGCTCCGGCGGTGCTGGCCGATTTCTATCCCGAGCGGGATCGCAACCGCATCCTCACCATCTTTTATCTGGCCATTCCCGTGGGGGCGGCGCTTGGCTACCTGGCGGGCGGGGAGATGGGCTCGCATTGGGGATGGCGTGCTCCATTCTTTATCTGCGCCATTCCAGGCCTCGCCATTGCGGCCCTCTACGGTTGGATTGGGCGCGAGCCTGAGCGCGGCGCCAGCGACCATATTAAGCCCACGCTCGATCGCACAACTTTCTCGGGCCTATTCAAGAATCCTGCGTTTCTGACCGCGACCTTTGGGCTCGCGGCGCTGACCTTCGCCATGGGCGGCATTTCCAACTGGATTGCCGAGTTTCTGCACCGCTTCTCGGGGCTTTCGGTGGGCAACGCAGGCCTGGTCACCGGCGGCATTACCGTGGTCGACGGCATCGCCGGAACGCTAGTGGGCGGCCTGCTGGCGCAGCGCTGGCTGCGCACCAATCATCGGGCGCTTTATCTCTTGTCGTTCTGGAGCGTGGCGCTCACACTGCCCTGCGGCGCATTGGTTTTCTTTGGGCCGCACACATGGGCTATTCCGGCCCTCTTTGTCACCGAGTTCTTTCTTTTCCTCAATACCGGGCCGCTGAACGCGGCCATCGTAAATTCAGTCTCCGCGCCGGTGCGGGCCACGGCCATTTCATTGAATCTCTTTTTCATCCATTGTTTCGGCGACACGTTTTCGCCGCAGATCATCGGAGCAATTTCAGACCGCTCCAATCTTCGCATCGGTCTTGGCGCGACGCTGATTTTTCTGGTCATCTCCGCGGTGATTCTGTGGAACGGCGCCAGGTTTGCTCCGCCGCTTGAGGAGGCGGGCTGATTGCGTGAACGGAGCCGCAACCAACCGAGCCTACCACTGAGGGCGCGGCCCAAAATGAAAGACGATCCCACCATTGCAGTTCATCATGTCGACGCCGGGATTCATCGGCACCATGAAGGCATTCGAAAAATGGAAATCGCTGAGTCCGACGCGCAAGTCCAGGCGTTGCGTCAGTCTGGCTTGCATGCCGAAGCCTGTCTGCATGGTGAAGTCCTCGTAGGTTGCAGCCGGCGAAAGCGCCTTCTTGTCGAAGGCAATCACCCCGCCTTTGAGAAGAAAATAGGGTCTGAAAGATCTCCGATCACGCCACATCATGCGAAGCCCGATAGGCGAAATTGCCAATCCCGGCAAGGTCTCTCGCGCAGTGGTTTGCGGCGCACCCCAGATAGCAGGATCCGCGGGTTGGCGCAGCAGGGTCAGCGGCAGAATCTCCGCCACATAATCCATCTGCGCTCCAAGGAAGGTTCCCCAGGAATGGCGGTCGTACTCCACGCCTGCCGTGTAGAGGTTTTCATAGTAATCAGTGGCAAAGATCTTGTAATGGCCAAAGGACACCAAACCCTCCACGGCGAGTTCACTCTCCACGGGGCGCTTGAACCAATGGACGATCCGGTTCCCCGGCTCCTTTGTGGGTGCAGGTCCAACTGAGCCAACCGTGTCTTGGAGGGAATTGGTCCCGGTCAAATTCGCCGTTTGCGAAGTGAGATTGACCTCGGCCCAAGTCGAGGCAGGTGTCGGGACGGCTGTCGAGGCTTCGGCCTTTGCGAGCACCACAGTCTGCTGAGCGTGCGAAAGCGGGAATGCGATCAGGCAGAATACGGCCATCGTCTCAAGGCAATTGAAACCGAAGCCGCTGACAGTCCGGCGCATTCTGCAACGCCGCGCGCATGGAACCTCACAAACCGACTTGGAAAACAATAGTGCTCCTGTAAAGTTGGCCTACGCAAGCAAAACCCTAGCAGTAAGGAAAGGGCCAACCAATGGGACAAATATAGCATGGAGCTCAAAACCCGCGGCGAACGGGTTACGTCGACCTGCAACGAAGCCAGTGGCTAAGGGCATTGCTTCAAGTTGAAACGCTCGGCCAGAACCGAACCATCCCAATCGTCGTGCTACGATGCCAGTCCCAATCCCACCAGATTGGCCGCCACAATGATAACGATCATGCCCACCCAAAGAATTCGAACCGGCCTGCTACCTACGCCCTTCCACTCGCTCAGCGCCAGGCCGACGAGGCCGGCGAAGAGGACATAGCCGCTCATATGTAGCATCCAGTTCACATAAGATAGCCGCTCGGGAATGTTGGCCTGGCCCCATGCGTAAAAGAAAAACTGCAGATACCACATGATTCCGCCCATTGCGGCCAGGCTTGCATTCTTGAGCAAGATTCCGCCGGGGTGAGATAGGTCACGGCGGAGAGATAGCCGCTTTAAAGCGGCCAGCCGGATAATGCAGTAACTCATATTCACAACGGCTCCGCCGCCCATGATGAAGACATAACTCGGCAATGCCGCGTAGAGTGGATTTACTCCTAAGTGAAGTGCGGCTTGCTTCATCGGTTCGGCGGCATCGATGGCAAATGCCATCCCCGAGGAAAACACACCGCAAAGCACCGCCAGAAACAGCCCCAGCTTCAAATTAAACTCCCTGAGTTCGCCGCTAAGTTGTATCTCTTTCTGATGACCGGCATAGGAGACGATGGCCACGCCCAATAGTGCAACCAATACGCCGGCCATGGTGAACAGGCCACCTTTGGTCGTGAAGAGAATTGCTGCCTGGCCCTTCAGAATAGGAGGCATAAGCGTTCCCACCATCAGGGTGACGCCAATGGCCACGCCGACGCCGAGAGAAATTCCGAGATGGCGCATGGTAAGGCCGTAACTTACATTGCCAATCCCCCACATAGCTCCGAAGAGCGCAACCTTCAAGAGGACTTGCGGATCTATGGATGAATAAAATGCATGAAAGTCCGGAAGCAGCAGATAGCTCACGGAGATTGGCAGCAGTATCCAGGAGAAGAATCCCGCGACGGCCCAGGTGGTTTCCCACGACCATTGCTTGACCTTCCCAATGGGCGCATAGAACGATGCAGCCGATGCCGCCCCAACCATGTGCCAACCGATCCCAGCCAGTATTACCGGCATTAGTTCTCCTGATCTCGATGCCTCCGGCGCATCAAATGCGTTGCCGGAAATCCGGTCCCGAAGTTACTTAGTCTCGACCTCAAATGTATAACTACCAGGCGCTAACTCGAACCCGCTCCCCTGGCCGGAAGTCATCGCCTTGACCTGGTTGCTTTCTGCCAGCGGAATGCCTTCGACCTTGTATCGCGCTGCTTCACCCGCATTCAATCCGAGCCGGCCGGTAGTATTCGCAGGAATGGTCACATGCCACACCGCGGTCGTTCCCTTCACATTCCAGTCGGAGTGAATCGGTCCATATGAAGAGGCGTAGTCGAACTTCACGCTTCCCAGCCGCTGGTCGAAGACCGGGTGAAGGACGATTGTATGGAAGCCCGCATCGAGCGGCGTTGCATCCACGCCCGCAGCAAAGCGATAGATCCAGTCCGCCACGGCGCCATAGGCGTAGTGATTATAGGAGTTCATGCTCGGGTCGTCCTTCATCTGGTCGCCATTCCAACGCTCCCACATGGTTGTCGCGCCGTGCTCCACCAAGTAGCCCCACGATGGATACTGTGTGTTGAGCAGCAGCTTGTAGGCCAGTTCCGCGTGCCCAGCCTTGGTCAGTTCTTCAAGCAAATAGGGCGTGCCCAGAAAGCCAGTGCTCAGCAGGCCATGGTTGGCTTCGATCTTGTCCACCAGCTTTTGCGCGGCGGCCGCGCGCAACTCCTCGGGAAGCAGGTTCATGTGCAGCGCCAATACATACCCGGTCTGCGTGGCGCCTCCGTTGCTCTTGGCATTGGGATTGTCAATCTGGCCAAATGGCGATGGGCTGTTGTCCGCGCCGGCCACAAAACCATCGGCGTGCACGTACTTCTTCTGGAACGCCGTGCGAATCTCCTCGAACAACCGCGCATATCGTTCCGCGTCGTCATTGCGGCCTGTGGCGCGGGCCATCTGCTTCATCATGGTTACGTCATAGGCCCAATAGGCGGTCGCAATCAGCCCCTGATTCGTGCGGCCCTCGGGCGAGAGCCAATCCCCGAACGGAGTTCCCGAATCATGCATCCACAGTCCATCGGGGTTTGCGGCTTCGATGGCGCTCAGATACTTCTCCATCGCAGCCCAGTTCTGCTCAATCACGCTGGTATCGCCGGTCTGCAGCCACGATGTCCATGGGATGATCACGCCCGCGTCGCTCCATCCCGCGCCGGAGCCGGAAGACTGCTGCGCGGTTCCGGGCGAGTAGACGCCATAGTACGGAGTCCCGGTCTGCGTACCGCGCATATCTCCGGCAAACTTGCGCGTGAAGGCAGCCAGGTCCATGTTGTAACTTGCTGTTCGCCAGAAAACCTGCGCATCCGCCATCCAGCCCAGCCGCTCGTCGCGTTGCGGACAGTCTGTGGGAACGCCGACAAAGTTCGACCGCTGCCCCCACAGAATATTGCTCCATAGCTTGTTGATCGTCTCGCTGCCGGTCTCGAGCTTTGCCGTGAAGGGCGCATCCGTGTGGATGACCTCTGCCTTTACCGCGTCTTTGTTCGGCGCCGCCGGCAGGCCTGTCAGTTCGGCATACCTGAAGCCGTGGAAACTGAAGAACGCCTGATAATCGAACCCGAACCCGGTTTTGCTGTGAGTGCCATTGGCGGACTCGGTGAACGTAGACACAAGAGTGTCTGTAGCCTTTGCGGTACGAAGATTGTCGGTATAAATTGTGCCGTCTGGATTGAGAATCTCCGCAAAGCGAATACGGGCTCGAAGACCATCGTGGATTCCGTGCAACTCCACTTTTTCCAAGCCAGTAAGGTTCTGCCCAAAGTCGTACACGTAGACCCCAGGCTCGGGCTCGCTCATCGAAACCGCGTGTACCTCGCGCTCGATCCGGATTGGCGGAAAGTCCTGAGCAACAATCTGCACTGGCGCGGGGTGAACGATCGTTGCCTTGTTCTTGATGACGTCGGGGAACTGCGGATCCGATTCGCCAGAAAAGCCCTGCTCGAAGTTTACTGACTCTCCGTCATACAGCTCTGCGCGAATACCGTTTGGCGCAGCCTGCCAGCTCGCATCGGTTGTCACCCACTCCACGGTTCCGTCTGTATGCTCAATGCGCAACTGCGCTAGTAGAGCGGGTGGCGTATCTCCATAATTGTTGGGCTGCTGAAACCACTCCAGCGGCGTTGAATACCAGCCCGGCGCCAGCCAAAAAGAGATCGCATTCTTGCCCACCAAGAGCAGATTCGTCACATCGTAGGTCTGGTAGACGACCCGCTGACGATAGTCGGTCCATCCTGGCGCTAGTATCTGGTCGCTCACCTGGCCCCGATTCATCCACAGATAATAGGCTCCCAGCGCCGTGGCATATAGCCGCGCAGACTTGACCGGCTTGCTCACCTCAAACGTGTGCCGCAAAGTCTTCACACTGTCCGGAATCCATGGATGACCGAGCGGCTGGCTCATCGGTCCGGGCCGCTGCGACCAAGCCACCGCCGGCTTCCACGCCGAGTCGTCAAACTCCTTCGCTTGCCAGCCCCGCGGAGCATGAATAGCAGTCTTCCAATCCGGCCCGCTCGAAAACGTCGCAGTGGTTCCGTCCGCGTACTCGACAAATAGTGTTGCGATCATGGGCGGCGCATCGGCCGCGGCCATTCCGCTGGGATTGACGACATAATGCACGGCCACAACAGCAATCGTGTTAGCCCCGACGATGATCTTGTCCGTCACGTCGGCGCGCACAAACTTCTTCCACGGCATCTGCTTCCAAGGGGGAAGCGGATCGGCCGCCAGCACCTGCGCTCCGTTGATCCATGCCGAAACGGTGTCCTGCCCGGTCGCGTACAGCACCGCGCGCCGAACTTGCTTATCCAAGGTTACGGATTGCCTGTAAGCGATATTCTGCGCGGGCGCTTTGTCCGCGCCAAGAGCATTTGCGTTCGGGCTGGTGATCCAGACGGCCGGAGCGTGGCGCACCGCATCCTCTTCCGGCGTCTCGTAGCCAATCCACTGGGCGCGCCAAGCCTCCTGCGTTTCCAGCCCGGTTTCCCACCAGTTGATCTCGCTCTCCGCGTACGGCTTGCCAGCCGCATTCCACACCTTCACCCGCCAGAAGGACCGCGTGGACGCCGCGATTGCCGGACCCTTGTAGCGGATATTCAACGACTCGCCGGAGTCGATCCGCCCGCTGTCCCAGACATCCGCCTTGCCTTGAAGCAGCAGTTTTTCGCGAGAGGCGACCAGCACCTCGTAGGCAGTTTGTTTCGCGCCTCGCGCCGGGTCTTGCAACTGCCATGAAAAACGCGGCGCCGGGTCGTCGATTCCCAGCGGCGTCTTTAGATTGTCAACGCGCAACTCGACAGGGCCGGTGAATGCGGGAGCCGCGAACAAGCCTGATGCCGAACCCAGAACTATCACACACACTATCCATCGCGTCGTTCTCACGTTCATGTACCCGCTCCTTGAAAGAACGAAATCCGTCCTTTGTGCGGCGTGCCGTGTTGGTTTGAGAGGCCTTCGAGCATCAACTCAGCGCACATTTGCACAAATGTATCAAATGAAATAAATTCCAGAAGGGAAAACCTTAAACGACCGATAGGCCGCTTGTCAAAGGCCGGACGCAGCGCGCACTGCAAGGAGACGGGCGCGACCTTGACGCCGGAAAGACCGGTTGAAGAAGCTCGAATCTCCGGCTCGACGGCTACTTGCATTGTCGCCCCGGCTCTCTCGCTCGCCTCTTCGCATTACACTCTTCCCATGGCCGTCCGTCTGTTAGCTGCCACAAGCAGCCAGGGCAAACTACGCGACTTCCGCACCGCGGCCGCGGCTCACGCGATCTTCATCGATCCGCTGCCCGCGCTGGTGACCATTCCCGCGCCCGAGGAAAACGGCGAGACCTTCGTCGCCAATGCGACGCTCAAGGCCATCTATTACTCCCGATTCGCCCCAGGGATGATGGTACTTTCCGATGACTCCGGCCTCGAAGTCGACGCGCTCGACGGCGCACCCGGCGTCCGCTCGGCCCGATTCGCGGCAGACTCCGGCCTGGTGGATTCGCCCGACGCCAACGACAACTCCGATGTGTGGAACAACATGATCCTCTTGCAGCGTCTCGCCGACGTGCCGCTGCCACTGCGAACAGCCCGCTACCGCTGCGCGCTGGTGGCAGCTCGCGACGGCCAGCCCTTGCTCACGGCGAATGGGACGGTCGAAGGCATCATCCTCGAAGCGCCTCGCGGGACTGGCGGCTTCGGTTATGACCCGCTCTTTTATCTGCCCGATCTGGGCAAGACCATGGCGGAACTCGACCTCGAGACCAAGCACGCGTTGAGCCACCGCGGCCGCGCACTCGCGGCTTTGTTGCCGATGCTTACCGAGTGACATTGCGTCCAGCAGTTATTATCTCGGAAATCAACAGTGCACATAGAAGTTTGACTTTGCAGCTACGATGATCTATATTCCGTGCGATTCCAAAAACCTTCCCTCATAACATCCGAAATGGGGCGATCTATGACTCGCGCAAGATTGTTTTGTTCAATAAATATGGTTGCAACCGCGTTGGCGTTCAGCGTTATGGCAGCCGCCCAGTCGGGCAACCCGGTTTCAGACATCCAGGCAAAGCTCTCATCACAAATCAAGGTGACAAAGACCGCGGCGGATCGCTCGGATATTGTTACAGCCGGCGACGTGGTGCAGCTTCACAAACCGGGACTTCTGATGTACTCAGTGGCCTCGCCATTGCCGCCTTCAAACACATACAAGAACGGGAAGATCGGGCAAGGCATGAGTGGTTTCGGCAAGGATCTGTTGATCGGAATGATGACGCCGGGAGGGACAACCCCGGCACAAACTTACCCACAGCGTCAGTTCGTGCCAGAGGAAAAGTGCTGGGTTACCGGAATTCAGGCCCAGAAGGACGGAATACTTATCCAGCTTTACAGCGACCCATACGACGACGTGCGCTACTATGCAAACCTGAAGATACCTTTCCAAAACAAGAAAGAGATTCCGTCCGCTGACGCCGCCCTGCAATTGGTTGCGGAGGTACTGACGGTCGTGCCGCCTCAGGATCAACCCGCGACCGACCAAGGCGGACAGCCGGTTCAAGATGGACCGTATGCGGCGTTCGCTGGTGAGTATGTCTTTGAAATGACAGGTTACCATTACATATTTCTCCCCGATGGTTCTTGCATCTTGCGCCCTCCTGGTGGTTCGCAAGTTCAATGCTCTTTCATCGTCGAAGGAGATTGGATTCGATTGATGATGAAAATGGGGAATAGTAACTTTCCTATCGGGAACGTTAAGAAACAAGGGGACAAGCTGTACTTGAATGGGACGATAGCGCCAAACGCAGAGCTTGTTCGGCAAGGGGCTCCGGGCTCTCCTGCTCCTGAAGCGGCTGCAGTACCTGCTCCCGAGCCCGCTCCAGCGCCTTTACCGGCCATTGCTCCGCCACCTCCGCCGGCGGACGCGCCGCCGCCGACGATTGCCCTCGGCCAAACCATGGATCAAGTGACCGCTGGATTCGGGCAGCCGCTCAAGCTGGCAAAGTTAGGAACGAAGACCATCTTCTACTACAAGGACATGAAGGTGACCTTCATGAATGGGAAGGTCAGCAACGTGGAGTAGTGCGCGCACCATTGGACCGGCGCTTGGCGAGCCCAATCGCGGAGGATTCGAAATGAGGCTATTGTGCAGGCCGCGCACGGTGAAATCATCGTGACGATGACGCCATCTGTCTTCCATGTGGTTCTCTCAGCGTCGAGCGCCGTCTTCCCAGCTCATACTTCCACTACACAAGGAAGGCGGGTGCCGGCGGAGAAAGACCACACCAGTAAGACCGATGGCATCACCGTCCGCGATGAAGACACGGCCAATCGTCTAGCCAAAGCCCTGACCCACGCCATGGAGTTATGCGGAGGCGGCGTAACCAAGAAGGAACTCTTCTAGACCCTCGGCAACGCCATATCCTGAAGTATTCGCACCCGCCTATCCGTGGGCATACAGAAGTGTGCGCCTTGACGGGGGTGATGTGCGACACCAATAATGCAACTGAATTAAACGGCGGTTCAGCGTACCTCAATCCGATACAAACGCAGCTCGCAGCCGCATAGGAGCCGACAATTCCATGGCAACTGCTCAACAACCAGCCGCGACTCAGGTCCGTCCGACGGTGCGCCGTGGCGTCGAGCCGCTGCGCGCCGGCCAAGGAAACTCTTTCATCTGGCACAAGCTGCACTCGCTGCTCGGCGTCGTCCCCATCGGGGCATTTCTGCTGGAGCACCTGCTCTCGAACTTCGAGGCTCTGAAAGGCCCGCTCGCCTACGGAGCCCAGGTCAAGTTTCTCAACAGCCTGCCGCTGGTCCGCGTGCTCGAGTGGACGTTCATCTTTCTGCCCATCCTTTATCACGGCATCTACGGCGTCTACATCTGGTTGCGCGGCAAGTCGAACATCGTCTACTACCCCTGGGCCGGCAACTGGATGTACATGGCGCAGCGCTACACAGGCCTGATTGCGTTGCTCTACATTGGCCAGCACGTCGTGCGCCAGCGCTTCATGGGTGTGAGCCTTCCCGAGCATCCTTACGCGGCCTTCGCCAAAGTGCAACACGAGCTCTCGAACCCCTGGATGGTCGCCGTCTACGCAATCGCTATGATCGCCATCTGCTGGCACTTTTCGTATGGGATCTGGCTCTTCGCGGCTAAATGGGGCATCACTCCAGGCAAGACGGCGCGCAGGCGTTTCGGCTATGCCTGTGTCGCGCTGGGCGTGGTGCTGGCGGTAATGGGACTGGCCAGCATCTGGGCTTTTATCGGCGGCAAATATCCGAATGTCCCTGAGGATCTGACCCCGGCGGCGTCTGTTTTAGCGGTTCCTGCCAACTCCGGCGGCGGTTCGACAATCGTTCTTGGCTAGGAGCCAGAGGCTAGACGCCAGTAGCTGTTTCGTTTGAAAGGAAGTTCGTTCATGGCAGCACCCAGAATCATCGTGGTTGGCGGAGGCCTGGCCGGGCTCGCGGCGGTCATCAAGATCGCCGAGGCGGGCGGCAATGTCGACCTGTTCTCGATCGTCCCGGTCAAGCGTTCTCACTCGGTCTGCGCGCAGGGCGGCATCAACGCGGCCAAGAATCTGAAGGGTGAAGGCGACACTACCGACAAGCACTTCGACGACACCATCTACGGCGGCGACTTCCTTGCCAATCAGACCCCCGTCAAAGCCATGTGCGAGGCCGCTCCGGCCATCATCGACCTGCTCGACCGCATGGGCGTGCCCTTCAATCGCACCCCTGAAGGATTGCTCGATTTCCGCCGCTTTGGTGGCACGCTCTACAACCGGACAGCCTTTGCCGGAGCCACGACCGGGCAGCAGTTGCTCTACGCACTGGACGAACAGGTGCGCCGCTACGAATCCACCGGCCATGTAAGGAAGTACGAAGGCTGGGAATTCCTCTCCGCCGTGATCGACTCGAAAGGCGCAGCCCGCGGCATCACGGCCATCGACCTAAGGACAATGGAACTGCGCAGCTTCCCCTCTGAAGCCATCCTCCTTGCCACCGGCGGCGTCGGCGCTATCTTCGGCAAGAGCACCAATTCCGTGGTCTGCACCGGCTCCGCGCAATCGGCCGTCTTCCAGCAGGGCGCTTACTACGCCAACGGCGAGTTCATTCAGGTCCATCCCACCTGCATTCCCGGTGAAGACAAGCTGCGCCTCATGTCTGAATCGGCGCGCGGCGAAGGCGGCCGCGTGTGGGTGCCGCGCATTGCGGGCGACAAGCGGCCCGTCAAGCAAATCCCCGACTCTGACCGCTGGTACTTCCTTGAGGAGTGGTATCCGAAGTACGGCAACCTCGTTCCCCGTGACGTGGCCACGCGCGCCATTCATCAGGTCGTGTATGAATATGGCCTGGGCCTCGACGGAGAGCCGATGGTCTACCTCGATCTGACCCATATCGATCGCGCTACCCTCAATCGCAAGCTCGAAGGCATTCTCGAAATCTACGAGAAGTTTGTCGGGGACGACCCGCGCGACGTGCCCATGAAGATCTTTCCCGGCATGCACTACACCATGGGTGGCCTTTGGGTTGACTTCAACCAGATGACCAATATCCCCGGCATCTTTGCCGCCGGTGAGTGCGAGTATCAGTACCACGGCGCTAATCGTCTGGGCGCGAACTCGCTGGTCAGTTGCATCTATGGCGGATTCAGAGCCGGGCCCATCGCGCTTAATTACACGCATGGGCTGGAATGCCCCGGCGGCGATTGCGGTAATCAAGCCGAGTTGACCCGGCAGGCCGAGATCAATGCCAAGCTGCTCAAGAACGAGGGCACTGAGAATCCATTCAAGCTCTGGCGCGAACTCGGCCAGACCATGACCGAGCATGCCACCGTGATCCGCTACAACAAGGGATTGAAGCAGGCTGACCAAAAGATTGTCGAGCTGCTCGAGCGCTTCAAGAAAGTGAACCTCGCCGACCGCAGCCAGTGGGCCAACACCAGCTTCGCCTTTGCCCGCCAGCTAAAAAACATGCTGGAGCTGTCGCGCGCCGTGGTCCAGGGTGCGATCCTGCGCGACGAGTCACGCGGCGCCCATTACAAGCCCGACTTCCCCGACCGCAACGACGAGAAGTTTTTGAAGACCACCAAGGCCAGTTTTACCGGTGCGCCCGAAGGCCCGCGCTTCGAATACGAAGAGGTCGATACGCAGTACATCAAGCCGCGCCCGCGCAGCTACACGGCAACCAAATAGCTTTGTGTCAGGGCGCGAGTTTACTCGTGCCGAGTATGCCACCCAGATGTTTTGGGGCTTTAGCCCCTGAGAAATGGCGATGTTCTGAAAGGGCACGACTTCAGTCGTGCGATTCACGGAGGGAACAGGGGCCTTCAGGCCCCTGAAGATGGAACGGAAACGAGCGGGCTTTAGTTTTAGTCGCGGAGGGAGCAGGGGCCTTCAGGCCCCTGAAGACGAAGCGGAATCGAAGCGAGGGATTTTTTGATGGCCGCATATGAAATGGCCTCGCAGGCGCGCCGGAGGCGCAGCGTTTGTTAGCCCCGCGCTTTAGCGTGGGGAACGCGGATCGCACAAATGAGCCACGGAGTCCCGTAGGGACGGTGCAAAGTGAATGCTAATTCCGACCCTTGCAACTTGGCGGGCCTACGTCGCGTTGAAGAGGCGTATTGATTCGAAGGCGGAAACGCGAATCGTTGAACACGGAATGCAAAACTGAAGGGAATTCAAATACATCATGGCAAACAAGACCGTATCATTCGAAATCAAGCGCCAGGCCAGCCCCGATGCACCCGCCGTGTGGGAGAGCTTCGAGCTCGAATGGCGCCCCGGCATGAACGTCGTCTCCGCCATGATGGAGATCGCCGCCAACCCCGTCACCGCCGACGGACGGGGGACCACTCCCATCACCTACGATTCCAATTGTCTTGAGGAAATCTGCGGGTCATGCGCCATGCGCATCAACGGCAAGGCGCGCATGGCCTGCTCCGCACTGGTCGACAATCTCGAACAGCCCATTCGCGTTGAGCCGCTCACGAAGTTCCCGCTGGTCCGCGATCTTCAGGTCGATCGGTCGGTATTGTTCGAAAATCTGATGCGGGTCAAGGCCTGGGTTCCCGTCGACGGCACCTACGATCTTGGTTCCGGTCCTCGCGTCTATCCCCAGCAGCAGGAGGCCAACTATCCGCTCTCCAACTGCATCTCTTGCTGCTGCTGCATGGATGTCTGTCCGCAGTTCAATGAGGACACCGGCTTCGTCGGTGCGGCAACTATCGCCCAGGTCAAGCTCTTCAACAACCACCCCACCGGCAAGGTCTTCAAGGAGGACCGTCTTCGCGCCCTGGCAGGCGATGGCGGCATTCAAGAGTGCGGCTTCGCGCAGAACTGCGTTGATACCTGCCCCAAGCAGATTCCGCTAACCGACGCCATCTCCGACATAAGCCGCGACGTGCTGATTCAGAAGGCGAAGGATTTTTTGCGCAGTTAACAGCGGCCTGATTGCGAATTCGAAGAATGGCAGGCGCCTTCCAACTGCGTAAGCCTACGCTGCCGGCTTTAGCCACTCCGCCACAGCCTGCGGATTCCGATCGATCACCAAGAGATAAGCCCGCGCCGGCGCGTCCGGATTCTTGCGGCACTGCTCCCAATCCCGCAACGTGCCCACAGGGATACGGTAGGTAGCCGCGAAGGCCTCCTGCGTCAGCCCCAGCCGCTCCCGCAGCTTCTTTACATTCACCAATCGGTGCAAGCCGAGCTTCTCCAGCTCTTCATCGGTACCGCGAGGAATCGGCTGTGCATCGGGATCTGCCAGCGCCGCCGCAGTCAGCTCCTCGTCTGTAAGCGCATCGATAGCGTCCCAGTCTGTATCAGTCTCCGGAAACGGATCTCCAGGCTCATGATCGACGACAATCATATTGTTCAACTTCATTCTTATTAGCCTTTCTTACTGAAATGATTCGGGTGATGCCTGTTCGAAAGAGCGCGGAGACGACATACAGGATTCGCCTCCTGCCCAGACCCAGCGTGGCAATTCGTTCTTCGCCGTAGTCGAACCTGTCATCAATCCAGAAGTCTCTTTGAGCATCTTCAAGCGCGGGAATTCCTTCTTCAAGAGACATCCCATGCTTGCGACGGTTCAGGGCATCCTTCTCCGGATCCCACGTGTACCGCATTGTTGAAGCATACGGCTAAGCCGTAGTCAAGTCAATCCTGAATCTCAACCACAACCTAACCTCAACTCAATCCAGCGCCTATTTTCCCGCTCCGATTCCCCATTGAATGCGCAGCCCGCCGCGAATCGTCAACGGCAAGCTCGGATAACCGATCGGCGCAATGTGCTGGTTGTCGGTAAGATTCTCCGCCTGTCCATAAATCCCCAGCCACGAGAGCAGATCGTAGCTGCCGCCGAGGTCCAGCTTCGCATAGCCGTGGTCTAGATTGCGATTCGGCAACAGCAAACTGTTGCCCCCGGTTAAATCGTCGTAGCCGAGAAAGTCTGAGTCGTCGGACCGGCTGGCAAAGGCTGAGGTAAACACTCCGGTGATCCGCTTATTCGTATAGGTTGCCGTGATGAACCCTGTGTGCGGAGCGCGCCGAAACGGCCGTGCGCCCTGCAGCGGCGAATCCGACCCGATAGGGATGCCGTTGGGAATGCCGTTGTAAGTCGGGATAGGTCCCAGCAGAGCAACGTCGTTATTGGTAAATGAGCGCTGCACCTCTGCATCGAGGTAAGTGTAGCCGCCGCGCAGAAAGATATTGCGGCCAATGCCACCCTCGACGGTTGTCTCCACGCCCATCGCGCGAAAAGCCTCAGAGTTGATGCTCAGCTCATAAGCGCCGTTGGCCTGCAAAAACTGCTCCAGCAGATTCTGCTGAGATGGCGTGAGATTGGGCAACAGCTCCGGGACCAGGTCGAGGCCGACATATTCGATCTGCCGCCCGAATTCGTTGTGAAAGAAGCGAGTGGTAAAGACCAGCCTTTGACTGAAGAACGACTGCTCTACGCCACCCTCATAAGTGCGGGCATCGGGCGCTGATAGAGGCGTGATGTGTAAGTGCTGGATAGTCGATTGGCCGCCGTTGGTCAGCAGGAAGTTATACAGCGAATAGAACTGGTCAGTTAGCGCAGGCTCGCGCACCGCATCGCCGAAGTTGAACAGTAACCGCGTCCCGCTGAAGATGCCCTTGCGCGGTCGTAGCGCATAGTAAGTCAGCCCGGCGCGCGGCGAAGTCTCAGTGCCAAAAAGCGAGTAGCGCTCCAGGCTTCCACCCAGCGTATAAAAGAAACGATGCTTGAAATCCCCGTGCACCGCAGCAAGATAGTCGTAGTTACTTCGTTCTATCGCCGGATAAGAGCCGTTCGGGTCCGCGCCGCGCTCATCTTCGTAGTGGAAACCGACCATCCCAGTTATGTGCGGAGTAAAGGTGTAATCGCCTTGGTAGCCTATCTGGTCGCGATTTGAGACCAGTTGATTCTCCTCCGGCCAGACTCCCTTGTAGTTCGCATAATCCAGCAGCGCCTGCCCGCTCACGGAGTAGCCATTCGCCCCGGTGATGGTTACCGGATCGCCGAAGCTGTCTCCATAAGCATCGAATGTGCCGCTGCCGCTCTGCTGCCAAAGATAATATTGTTCTCGCTTGCGTGTGAGGCCGTAGCGGACGCTCTGATGAAAGCTCGCCGTCGTCTGGTTGTCGATCGAAGCGCTCAAGAAGATGTCTTGATCCTTCTGCGTTGCCTGATCTGCCACGTGATAGAAGTCCCAAGCATTCGGGGCCCCGGTTCCATCCACGCCGTAGTGCAGCGTGGCGCGAATCTGCGTGCTTCCGCTGGGCTGCCATCCAATGTTGGCCGCAGTAGTGGCCACATGAAATTCATCGTTGGGCAAATTGTTCGAGGTTTGCAGCCAACTGAAAGCGCCAAGGTAATCGAACTTGTTATGCGCGCCTGCAAGTTCGAGCTCCTCACGCGATGAGTCAAGGGTCCCGGCATCGCCATGGAAGAGCAGCGAGGGAAAGCTCGTTGTACCGTGAGGAGTGGTCAGGCTAACTACGCCGCTCTCCGCATCCGCGCCGTAAAGGCTCGAGTTGGGCCCACGATAGACTTCGGCATTCTCGACGGCCGTTGTCGAGAGCGGCCCAAAGTCGAAGCGCCCGCCCAAGTCGCCCGCGCTCACGCCGTCCACGAGAATCTTGTTGTCGTCGGAATCGCCGCCGCGGATGAACAGGGAGGATTGCGCTCCCATCTGGCCCGCCTGCACTACAAACGTGCCCGGCATCAGACGCAACGTGCTCACCAAATCGTCTCGCAGAGCCAGATCTGCAGGCCCCAGCACGCTGGTTGCGGCACTGGTTTGCGCCTGCGGTGTAGGTGTGCCGGTCGCGGTAACGACGATCGACTCGCGCGCCCACTCCGGCTCGAGCACCACATTGCGCTCTATGTTGTCCAACTGGCCCGCATAGAATCCCGGCGTCTGCAACTGGCGGAAGCTCTTGGCCGAAACCACAAGAAAGAATCGCCCTGTCGCACCGGTCAGAAATTGAAAGCTGCCGTCGGCCTTGGAGACGTCTGTGGCAACCTCCTTCCCGTTGCTCAGCAGGATCACGTTGGCGCCCGTGACCTTGGCGCCCGAAGCGTCGGTCACGACTCCGTGGACCGACGCCGCGTGGGACAGCGTTGCGAGCGCGATTAGCAGGATGGCAGCAAATACAGGGAGGAATACGCGAGGCGAGATGCGGATCAGATGTCCGCGCAATGTTGCGGAAACAGGCATGATGGCTCCTTCGTTCCCCTCGGAACGCAAGCGGGTTAAAAGCGCCTCGGACCGGTCTCCTGACTTGCGCCTTCTTCAGCCACCTTCCCAGAATCAAGCCTTAGCGGCTCGGCTCCAGTGGTTTCTCTTGTGGGCAGTCCGCGCTGGCGAACCACCCTGGCTGAAATCCAGACCTCGTACCCATAAGTATGACGGGTGTCGAGGAAGGGGCGCTCACAGTTGCGGGGCAGTGGCGGAGTTTCACCGCCTTCCCGAGCATCCTGGCGATTGCCGTGGTTTTCAACGCTGCCCCGAAAGAGCAGCCGCTATGCCATGGAACCGTTTTCCACGACATCAACATTTATAACCGGACCTGGGGCGCGAAGTCAAAACGGAAGCAGCGACAATTCACGTTGATTCGATGGCCGGATTCGAATCGCTGCTTGATTTTTCCGGCCTTCGCCGCAGCCTTGATACGGAGACAACAGGTAATGGTGACCCCGGGAAGACTCGAACTTCCGACACGCAGTTTAGGAAACTGCTGCTCTATCCACCTGAGCTACGGGGCCACTTTATAATCAACAGCTTACATCGTATGCAAGACAATTCAAACCCTCTTTTGACTACCGTGGAATATTATTGCCATTCGCAAGGGGGCTGGAGCAACCGAAGAGGGGTGAGCGGGCTGAAATCGAAAAGAGCACGATATCAACAGGGTACCATCCGCGAAGTTGCTCGAGCTAACGGTTCTGCATGGGAAGTCCGCTTCAGCTATACGGAAAACGGCAAGCGGACTCCGAAAAGCCTCCACTGTAAGAGAGTTGAGTATCCGACCCAAGCATCCGTCCGTAAGGCAAGAACGACTCGGGCTTGTTTGCCAAACTCTGGGAATGAACGGTCCAAGGTTGGGACGAAGTTCGGGGCGATAATGGAGCTTTATCAGGCGAAACACCTTCCCACCCTGCGCCATTCCACCTAGAACACGAATTCCTACTTCGCGCGTTCAACAGAACGAGTCGCAGAGCAATCTCAACTGGACACCACTCAATGCGGCAATTGGGCTTGTAGCCATCCATAGATCCAGGTGCCTGCAAGTGCGCTCACCACGGCCACAATCATCACCGTGACGCCGTTACCGATCAGCGCAAAAATCGGTCCGGGACAAGCGCCAGTCAAGGCCCAGCCCAACCCGAAGATTGTGCCTCCTGCCACGTACTGTACTCCACTGCCCAGCTGCCTTGCTGGGATCGCAATGGACTCACCCGAAACGGACTTCAACCCCGCCCGCTTTATCAGCGCCAGCGAAACGGCCGCCGTCGCAATCGCGGAGCCGATGATGCCGTACATGCGGAACGACTGGAAGCGGAACATCTCTTGAATGCGGAACCAGGAAAGTACCTCCGACCGGGTCAAAATGAATCCGAACGCCATGCCCAGCAGCAGATAGATGGGCAAGAATGCGGGCCGAAGTTCCGGCTGTTCTCCGCTAGCGACGCCGCAGCCCTCGAATTCCGGAAGAGAAGTCTGCGTCATAAGCGTCCAATCACGAGCGGCAGAATGAAGTAGGTCGCGGCAAGGCCACCGGCAAAGAATCCGAGGACCGCAAACAGAGATGGCAGCTGGAAGTTTGCCAAGCCGCTTATGGCGTGGCCTGAAGTGCAGCCCGCGGCGTACGCTGTTCCAAAGCCCACCAGAAATCCGCCCACTACCACCGAAATAAAGCCACGCAACGTGAGCAGGGCTTGCCAAGTGAAAAGCTCATGCGGCGCGACGCCGGTGAAGTCGTGAATCCCCAACTTGCTTAGCGTGGTCATGGTCTCTGGTGAAATGTTGATCGCATGCGACGTTCCAAGGTGCGATGCCAGAAACCCGCCGATCAAAACGCCAGCCAGAAACACGAGGTTCCACAGTCCGGCTCGCCGCCAGTCATAGCGAAAGAATTCAACCTTGCCCGGAACAATGGCCGAACAGAGATGGCGCAGATTGCCGGAGATGCCGAAGACCTTGTTGCCCGTCAGCAGCAGCGCGGGAACAAACAGGCCAATCAGTGGACCCGCCACATACCACGGCCATTCTCGATTGAACCAGGCTGTCATTCGGGCTTATATCCTTTTTTCGTGCGCCATTGCGCATGGCTTTCTGCTTCGCATCAAACCAGTCGAGGATTCCGTCCTTGCCGCAGATCCCACAAAGCGGCGAGCAGAGCATCAACATCCTCGCGGTTATTGTAGAGGGCAAGCGATGCGCGGAGCGTGCTCTCCACGCCGAAGCGGCGCAGGATCGGCTGAGCACAGTGATGACCGCCCCGCACAGCGATGCCCTTGCGGTTCAAATAGTCGCCGATCTCTTCGGTACGGAAGCCGTCCATGACGAATGAAAGCACGCCGGCCTTCTCCTTTGCGGTGCCAACGATGTGCAAACCAGGAATGCGCTGTAGCGCTTCTGTCGCATATGTCAGTAGCCCGTGCTCGTGGCGGGAGACATTCGCGATGCCTACGCGATCCAGATAGTCGATGGCAGCGCCAAGGCCAACCGCATCGGCGATGTTTCCGGTGCCGGCTTCGAAGCGCTGCGGTGGCGGCTGGTAGAGCGTTTTCTCAAAGGTGACATCCTGAATCATGTTTCCGCCGCCCTGCCATGGCGGCATGTTCTCGAGCACTTCGGACTTGCCAAACAGCACACCGATGCCGGTCGGCGCGAACACCTTGTGGCCGGAGAAGACATAGAAGTCGCAGTCGATGGCCTGCACGTCGACGCGCATGTGCGAGACCGCTTGTGCGCCATCGGCCAGCACGCGGGCTCCGTGGCGATGCGCGGTCTCGACCATCTGCTTGATCGGCACAATCGTGCCCAGGGCATTCGAAACGTGCGCGATGGAAACCAGGCGCGTCTTTGGGCCGAGCAGCCTCTCGTACTCGTCGAGCAGCACCTGGCCGGAGTCGTCCACGGGCACAACACGCAGCAGCGCGCCTTTTTCCGCGCACAGCATCTGCCAGGGAACGATGTTGGCGTGATGCTCGAGCCACGTGATGACGATCTCATCGTCCTTCTGGATGTTTCGGCGTCCCCAGCTTTGCGCCACCAGGTTGATGGCTTCGGTGGCGCCGCGCACGAAGATAACTTCGCGCGTGGTTCCCGCATTCAAGAATCGCCGAGTCTTCTCGCGAGCCGACTCGTAGGCGTCCGTGGCGCGCGCTGCCAGCTCATGTGCGGCGCGATGCACGTTCGAGTTTTCATGTTCGTAAAAATAGGTGACGCGGTCGATGACCGACTGCGGCTTCTGTGTCGTTGCCCCGTTGTCAAGCCAGATCAGCGGATGCCCGTTGACCACTTCGCGCAGGATGGGAAAGTCGCGGCGAATCGCTTCAACGTCAAACGAGTAAGAAGAGAGGCCGAGATCGGGCAGGATCGGGGACCGGTCCGCACCCGGCGCCACCACCGGCACAGCGCTTGCAGGGAAAAGAGGGCGAGGCCGGCTCTGCGGATCGTTTGAAGCCGGAGCGCGAAAGTCCGGCGCATGTGCTACGGTCCTCGAGTGCTGAGGCGCGTTCAAGTCAAGCGGCGAAGCAAAAGGATTGCCGTTGCTCGCAAAGTTTTCACTGGGAGCGGTTGGCTTCGGCGTACCGGCCGGCACGGGCCCTGGGATTGTGGGCGGCGTTGAAAAAAGCGGCCGCGCATCTTCAAGGAAGGAAAATGCGGGGATCGCCGAGGAACCGATTGCGCCGAATGTTCCGGGAACCGCAGGCGCGGGAGGCTGCGGAGGCTGTGCGAGTTGGGACGGTTGAACATCGGTGATCAAGGAAAAGGGAATTGCTGCTAATCCCTCTTCGCAGGGAGCCGGATTCCCGAGCGCGAACGACGGCGCATCGACGGAAGCCGGTTCCGCGGCAGGTTCCGCGAAGAGCGGACGCGCGTCAGCGAGGAATGCAAAAGGCCCGCCTGCGGTTGGGTCAATGCCGCCGCCCGGCATTGCGCCGCTTGCCACCGGAGCATCGGTGCGCAGGTTTGGCGCGGCGGCTCTGTCCGGAGCCGCGGCGAATGCGCCAGGATGTGCTTCGCTCAGCCCAGCCAGCAGGCTCGGTATTGGCGGAGCAGTCGGGCTGGGCACAGCCGCATAGGGGTTCCCCGTGAAGGCGGAGTTGGGCGGCGATAGAGCTGCGGCTCCGGCGACAACAGGCTGCTGAAGCGGTTGAGGCAGCGCGTTAAACAGCTCATTGGCCATGCGCGCCAACTCCGCCGGAGATGGAATGCCCGGCGGAGCGCCTTCAATTGCATGCACTCCCGCACCCCAGTTGCCCGATTCAAATCCAGATGCCGGGACCGGCGAATGGTCACTTGTACTCATGGTATTGACCTACGTCGACGTCTTCCAGCAGGGCAATTGCATCCTCTGTGAGCACGGCCGCGGAGCAGTAGAGCGACACCAGGTAAGAGGCCAATGCGCGCTGATCGATTCCCATGAATCGAACCGACAAGCCGGGACTCTGTTCGCCGGGAAGTCCGGGCTGGAACAGACCGACTACGCCTTGCTTTTTCTCGCCGACGCGCAGCAGCAGAATTTTCGACTTCTGGTCTTTGCTTCGTACCGCGATTTTGTCGGAGGGGACGAGCGGAATGCCGCGCCAGGTAAGGAACGGCGTGCCGAACAGAGTTACGGTCGGCGGAGGAACGCCGCGGCGCGTGCATTCGCGCCCAAAGGCCGCAATGGCGCGTGGGTGGGCGAGAAAGATCGAGGGCTCTTTCCAGACCTTCGTCAACAGCTCGTCCAGGTCGTCCGGGGTCGGCGCGCCTTTGCGTGTCTTCAACGTCTGTGATGCGGCAACGTTATGAAGCAGGCCGTAGTCCGCATTGTTCAGAAGCTCGCTGTCCTGCTTCTCTTTCACGCTCTCAATCAGCAGCCGCAACTGCTCGTGAACCTGATCGTACGGATTGCTCAGCAGATCGGACACGCGGGTGTGAACATTGAGAATCGCATTGATGCTGCTCAGTCGGTATTCGCGCGGCTCCTCTTCGTAGTCGACAAACGTGGAAGCGAGAGCGGACTCGTCTTCATGGCCGCAAGTCGACTCGACCACCTTCGACTCATTCACTTTGTTGACCCTGAAAGTTCCAGCCTCAAGCGGCTTCCAGTCAAGAAAGCGAACCAGCCAACGCGGTGTGATAGCTCCGTATTGCGGAGCGGTCTTGGTAACATTTGCTAACTGATACGCCGATTCCTCGCGCAACGAGAGTCGGGTTACTTCCTCTGGCACAGGTGGCCTCCTTTTGTTTCAAAATACTTCAAATCGTGACCAAACAATCAACTCCTCATGAAGCGATTTCACTGCCGGTGATGGCGCAAAAAGCCAGGAGGCTCGTGCTCGTGCGTCCGGGGACTATCTAGAAAAAAGTCTGGAGCGCCGAGCGGGAATTGAACCCGCGAATACAGGTTTTGCAGACCTGCGCGTTAGCCACTTCGCCACCGGCGCTTGTTGAACAAAAAAATCTCGAATCCTGCGTTGTGTAAGGTCCTGAAGATTGCGGGCTCGTGCAGTTCGTTTTCCCGATTGTTGCTAATATTTGCGAACACTGTGGTCCACGCGGTCGGACCAAGCGTGAATCCCGCCGGTCAGATTCCACACGTGATTGAAGCCCGCGTTATGCAGCACCTCCGCTGCCTTGGCGCCTCGCGGTCCCATCTTGCACACGGTTACAATCTTTTGGTTTGCATCAAGCTCATTTACCCGTCTAGACAATTCGAGCAGCGGAATGAGTTGGCTGCCAATGTTTGAAACCTCATACTCGGATTCATCGCGCACATCGAGCAGAAATAGGTTTTCGCCGGCATCCAGCCGCTGCTTCAGTTCTTCTACTCGGATCTCAGGAACGCTCATCGCTTACTCCTTAATTTGGTAACCGCTCTCGGTGCGGCGGTCTTCTTCATTCGTTTTCAGATTCGGCCCAAAATAGAAAACCCACCTGCCAGCTTGACTTCTGGCGGTGGGTCAAAATGAGGTACAGGCTTGTTACCTTACTCTAGCTCAGCCATTTCCTCACGCCAGAAGACATGCATACGCAACACATCGCTGCGCAACAACATGCTTCTGCCTTCATTGAGGAAAGATGCTTCACAAACTCAATGTATCACCAACGCCGCGGGAGCGCAATCGTTCATGGATGAAGCCACGGCGATCCGACCATAACGGTCTTGCTCATCCTTATTTGGAAGCCGGGACGCCTTGGGACTCGAATACGCCTCACGCTAGAGGGTCTGCCCGGCATCCTGAAGCGCACCCTCCGAGCGGGCAACCACGGCGCAAGCGAGGCAATTGCCAATCACGTTCATCATCGACCGGCCCATGTCCATCAATGCGTCGACGCCAAGAACCAGCAGGATGGGCGCGGTGGGAATATGAATTGCGCCGGCGGTTGCCATCAGCACCACCAACACTGCGCGCGGCACGCCGGCAACACCTTTGCTGGCCAGCATCAACGTGGCAAGCATCGCTATCTCCTGAGCCAGGCTCAGGTGAATCCCCGCGGCCTGGGCTACGAAGACCGCGGCCATCGACAAATACACGCTCGAGCCAGTCATGTTGAAGCTGTAGCCGGCCGGGATCACGAACGACACAATCCATCGCGGAACCCCAAACTCTTCCATGCGCTCCATCGCCAGTGGCAAGGCCGTTTCCGAGGTTGTGGTCGCAAATCCGATTGCCGCAGGCTCTCCGACCGCAGCCACAAACCTCCCCATCGGTATGCGAAAGATCAAAAGGCTGGGAACGAGTACGAGCAGACAGAAAGCGATCAATGCCGCATAGCAGGTGAGCACGAGCTTTGCCAGTGGAAGCAGAGTAACCAATCCCAGACTTCCAACCGTGTATGCCAACGCCGCTCCCGCAGCAATCGGCGCAAGATACATTACGATGCGCGTGATCTGAAACATGGTGTCTGCAAGCGACTGCAACACGGAAACCAACGGTGCGCGCTTTTGTTCCGGCAGCAAG
>Ga0326727_10004714_pt1 | contig 40344 bp, 35 predicted proteins | sample MB2enrmetagenome_FD_207643 | JGI IMG/M metagenome (GOLD analysis project Ga0326727, IMG submission 207643) | Lab enriched peat soil microbial communities from McLean, Ithaca, NY, United States - MB29MY | ecosystem: Environmental > Terrestrial > Soil > Wetlands > Peat | place: USA: New York...
ACCGATTCTCTTAATTCACGGGATGGAGGATCGACGAACGCCGTACTGGCATTCGCAGCGATTGGCCCAAGCTAACCCGAGCGCGGTTCTCTGGCTGGTGCCACATGCCGACCACGTGTCCGCCAGCCCCACCGATCCTAGCGGTTTCCGGCTGCGAGTGCTGGACTGGTTTGCGCGGCACTGAACGAAACTCGTGGGCTTCGGGAATGCCAGCAGCAACCGCTCCCTCACGGTCGCGGCTCCGATTGATGGTCGCGCTCCGGTGCTTGGTTTTTCAGAGCCGCGACCATAGAGTGCCTTCAGCCGGCGCGGACTGTGAAGCTCAGCGGCCGGTTGACGTTCGCCCACGGGGCCAGCAACATGGCGCTGCTGTCCTGCTGGTCGTCATCTTCGGGTTCAACGTAAAGGTGCACGTAATAGCTGGCGAAACCGCAGCCGACCAGCAGCACCAGCAGGATGCCGAGCCAGCGCAAGGTCTTGCCGTTCCAGGCGCGCTCGCCCGACACCGCGGCCGCCGTGGCCTTGACCACCGAGAATGCGGCTGCGCCGCCCAGCAGGAGCTTCGCCTGCCACGCCATGTAATCCAGGTGGCTCTGCCCACCCACCTGGCTCCAGAGCACGAAAATGGCGATCAGCGCGATCAGGAACTGGGTGGCGTAAGCGAGGCGAAGGAGGGGCATCGGCGGCGAACCTCCATCTTACGCGATTGGAAGCGGGGGAAGGGAAGACAGGAGTCGGAAGACAGGAGTCAGGAGTCAGGAGACAGAAGTCAGGAGACACAAGTCAGAGACAGAAGAAGGCGGAAGTTAGGGTCGAAAAACCGCCCCGACGCTTGGGGAATCCCGGCGAATCACCGACGGCAAGACAGCCGGCGTTACGGGAGTTTTTCGTGGAATTTCGCGGGCTGACGGCCCATCCCGGCACAAGGTACATTCTGTCTCCTGACTTCTGTCTTCTGACTTCTGTCTCCTGACTCCTGACTCCTGACTCCTGACTCCTGTCTTCCCTTATCGGGTTCCCTGTTCGGCGTCCACCTGGAACGTGCCGAGGAATCCGCTGCGGCGGTACATGCTGGTCCAGGTTTCGCCCAGGGCGTCGCCCTGGTAAGAATCTTCCACTGTGTAGGCCGGCATGGCGTGACGCAGCTTGTTGAGCGGCGGATAGAATACATCCTCGTTGCCGCAGATGTGGTCGCCAGAGTTGAGCGCACGGGTCCGGATGGTGGCCAGCGTTCCGGCGGTGAGCGTGGCGGCGCCGCCGTGAATATTGCCGTTCTCGATGGTCAGCTCCACGGGCTGGTAATCGATCCGCACTACATGGTCGAGCAGATCGCCCGCCTGCGCCTTGGCGAAGCTCACCAGCGCCACGCGTTGGGCGGCGCTGGCGCGGCTGTCGACGATCAACACCGCGACCGCCGGGTTCACCGGTTCGTAGGGATTGCCCAAGGTATGCTCGGCATGGACCACTCCCACCACAGCCAGGCCGGCCAGATCCACGCCGCCCCAGTTGCCATTCGCGATCTTCCACGCGAACACCGCTTCCCGGCCGTTCATTTCGATTTCGCCGTTGGCGAAGCACGGGCCGGTATAGACGTCGGCCGTGCGAGCCTCAATGTAGTTGCCGGTAAGGCCGCCGGCGGGAATGGCCGCGGCCGAGGAAACCAAAGCAGCCGCGCACGTAAGCGCAGCGGCGCACAGAATCATCCGCATCCCAGTAATCTCCCTCTGTCTTGATTATAGCGGGTGTGGCCGGGCAAAGTAGGATGGACCCGTAGTCTGCGCGCCCGGCCCCCCGGCCGTGCGCAGGCGCTGATGGCAGATATCTTATTGGCGGAGCGCGCTAGGAGCCGCCCGCCGCGGCCGGCGCGGTCTTCCGGGCCTGGAAGCATTCGCGGCAATACACCGGGCGTCCTTGCGTGGGCTTGAAAGGCACCGTGGTCTCGCGTCCGCACTGCGAGCACGCCGTGTGCGTTTCGCTCTTGGCGAAGCCGGATCCCGATCCGCCCTGGCGCTTGGCCTTGCAGCTCTTGCAGCGCTTCGGCTCGTTTTTGAAATTCTTGTCGTGGTAAAAGTGTTGTTCACCCGCCGTGAACACAAAGTCCGCGCCACAGTCCACGCACTTGAGAACGCGATCCTGAAATTCCGCCATAACTGGCCCCCGTTTGCGACCCTGACAACTTAATCCCGACGGAAAGCGGCGGAGACGCAAATCCCCGCCGCTCCCAAATTACTCCACGTCCCGGCGAGTCTTCTTCCGGTTCCGTTTACGGGCCAGCGCCTGCTTGACCCGCGCCTTCTCACCCGGTTTCAGGTAAAAAGAGTGCCGTTTGACTTCCTTGATGATGTCCTCTTGTTGCACCTTGCGCTTGAAGCGGCGTAACGCATTTTCCAGCGTTTCGCCCTCTTGCAGCTTCACTTCAGCCAATCGAAAAACACCTCCCCACTACACCTCGCATTACAGTGCAGGAGCGGGGATCTTTTGTAGCGAAATCCACCCTTTTCGAAGGGGCGGACACAACTCCGCAGAAATTCCCTCGCCCTGCATAGAAGGTACTGATATCATAGGTGGTTGAGCGCCAAAGTCAAGCCCAAATTTCGGCCGGGCGCGGCCGCGGTCTGGCGCGGATCGGTGAACCGTTTTCTTTTCATAAACTTATACTGAAATGGAAAATGTCCTCGCAATTCTACTGGCGGGGGGCGAAGGGGGACGCCTCCACCCGCTCACCAAGGAAACCGCCAAGCCGGCGGTCCCTTTTGGGGGCGTCTATCGCATTATCGATTTCACCCTCTCCAACTGCATCAACTCGGGCGCGCGCCGCATCCTGGTGCTGGCGCAATACAAAGCGCTCGACCTGATTCGCCACATACGCGACGGCTGGAACATTCTGTCACCCGAGTTGGGCGAATACATCGAAGTGCTGCCGCCGATGAGGCGCGTGCACGACGACTGGTATCAGGGCACGGCGGACGCGGTGTTCCAGAATTTTCAGAGCATCGAAGCGGAGTCTCCCGAGCTGACGCTCATCCTGGCCGGCGACCACATCTACAAGATGAATTACGGCGAGATGCTGGAATGCCACCGGCACCACCAGGCCGACATCACCATCGCCACGCTGCAGGTTTCGCCGGAGGAAGCGGGCCGCTATGGCATCGCCGAAATCGACGTTGGCCATCGGATCGTGGGATTCGAAGAGAAACCGCAGCACGGCCACGCCAAGCGCTCGCGGTTCGATCCCACCATGGTGAGCGCGTCGATGGGAATCTACGTCTTCGATACCGGCGTCCTGTTGCAAGCGTTGCACGAGGACGCCGAGGATGCGGCCTCGGGCCACGATTTCGGCCACGACGTGCTGCCGCGGCTATTGGGCCGACGGCGCGTGATGGCTTACGATTTTCGCGATATGAACGCCAAGCAGGTGCGCTACTGGCGCGACGTCGGAACGCTCGACGCGTACTACGAAGCCAACATGGACCTGGTGGACGTGGAGCCGCTGTTCAACCTCTACGACCGGCGCTGGCCCGTCCGCACCAACCTGACGCAGCAGCCGCCGGCCAAGTTCGTCTTCGCCCAGGAAGGCCGCCGCATGGGCGTGGCGATGGATTCGATCGTCAGCGCGGGTTGTATCGTTTCCGGCGGCCGCGTGCTGCGCAGCGTGCTGTCACCCGGCGTGCGCGTCAACAGCTATTGCGAGGTGGAGTTTTCCATCCTCATGCCGAACGTGGAGATCGGCCGCTGGAGCCGGCTGCGGCGCACCATCGTCAACACCGGAGTCAAGATTCCTGAATCGAGCACCATCGGTTTCGACCTGGAAGCCGATCGGGCGAAAGGCTACACCGTGACCGACGCGGGCGTGGTGGTGGTGGGATGAGGTGCTGTCGGCAGGTCGGGGACCTGCCCCACTCTGGTGTCGGGATGAGGTGCTGTAGGCAGGCGGAAGCGCCTGCCCCACTTGGTGTCGAAGATTTGCAAGGCGAGTGGGGCAGGCGCTTCCGCCTGCCAACTCTTACTCAAGGAGCATTACTAACATGAAAATCCTAAGAACCAATCCTTCCGCGCCGGCGCGATTCGCCGGCAGAAAGGCGTTCGGTCAATGAACAAAGTGGTTTTGTTGCGCCACGGCGAAAGCTCGTGGAACAAAGAGAACCGGTTCACCGGCTGGACCGACGTGGATCTTTCCGAAAAGGGCCGACAGGAAGCCGGGGAGGCTGGCGCCGTGCTGAAGGCCGGCGGGTATGTGTTCGACGTGGCCTACACTTCGGTGCTGAAACGCGCCATCCGCACGCTGTGGATGGCGCTCGACGAATTGGACCTGATGTGGATCCCGGTATACCGCTCGTGGCGGCTCAACGAGCGGCATTATGGCGCGCTGCAAGGCTTGAACAAGGCCGAAACGGCGGCCAAGTTCGGCGAGGCGCAAGTGAAAATCTGGCGGCGCAGCTACGATGTCCCGCCGCCCAAGCTCACGCCCGACGACGAGCGTTTCCCCGGCCACGACCCTCGGTATGCGGGCCTCAGCGCCGCAGAACTGCCGCTCACCGAATGCCTGAAGGATACGGTGGCGCGTTTCCTGCCGCTGTGGCACGAGACCATCGCTCCCGCCATCCAGAGCGGGCAAAAGGTGTTGATCGCGGCCCACGGCAACAGCCTGCGCGCGCTGGTCAAGTATCTCGACAACGTCTCCGAAGCCGATATCGTGGAGCTCAATATTCCTACCGGCATGCCGCTGGTTTACGAGCTGGATGACAAGTTGCATCCGCTCAACCGCTACTACCTGGGCGATCCGGAGAAAGTGAAAGCCGCGATGGAAGCCGTGGCCGCGCAAGGCAAAACAAAATAAGTGGTAGGACAGACCATCGCCTTTCGTGGTCTGTCGCTCGTTCGCCAGAGCACGAGACAGACGACGGAAACCGATCGTCTGTCCTACCTCGCTTGCCTGCGCCACCATGCGATAATCACACTTCAATGACCTGGTTCCGGGTTCGTGTGCCGGCCTCCAGCGCCAATCTGGGAGCGGGCTTCGACGCTTTGGGGATGGCCCTGGGCGTTTATCTGACGTGTCGTTTCCGCTCAAGCGCGGCGCTAACTATTCGCGCCGCGGGGCGGGACGCCGCTTGCATTCCCACCGGTAGCGATAACCTCATCTGGCAGACGGCGGTGTCCGTGGCCGAAGCGCACGCCTCGGCGATGCCGCCGATCGAGCTCGAGATCCAGAACGATATTCCGATCGGCAAGGGCATGGGGTCGAGCGCCGCCGCGCTCACCGCCGGCGTGGTGATCGCCGACCGGCTGCTCGGTTTCGGCTGGAAACCGCTGCGCATTCTGGACGAAGCGGCGCGCCTGGAAGGCCACCCGGATAACGTGGCGGCGTGCACGCTGGGCTCGATCGTGGCCAGCGCCATCGATGGCGGCGGCGTGGCGCGCGCGGTGCGGATGGAGTTGCCGCAGCGCTTCGGCGTGGGGATAGTGGTGCCGGACTTCGATCTTCCCACCGCCAAGGCGCGCGCCGTGCTGCCCGCCAGCTACAGCCGCGAGGACGCCGTGTTCAACGTGCAGCGCGCCTCGCTATTGATCGCCGCGTTATCGGCCGGGGCGACCTGGGCCTTTCCGGCGGCGCTCGAGGACCGCTTCCATCAGCCGTATCGGATTCCGCTGGTGCCCGGCCTCGGCGAGATCCTCAAGCTGCGCGCGCCCGGGCTGCTCGGCTGCGCGCTGAGCGGCGCCGGACCCTCGATCCTGGTATTCTACGAGCGCGGCTGCCAGGATGTGTGCGGGCTGGTGCAACAGATTTTCCGCCTGCACAACCACGAATCCGAGATCCTGCTCGCCGGCATCGCCGAGCATGGATTCGAGTTGGTGGAAGAGGCCGGGAGTGCGTAGCGCCGACATGTGTCTGTTCCGCTCTGGGGTATGATGAAGTTGTGAATGTGACGATCGATCTGGAGCTGGAAGAAGACGGCCGATGGATCGCGGAGGCTCTTGAGCTTGCGGGCGTCATGTGTTACGGCAAGAGCCGGGACGAAGCCATCAGCAATGTCGAGCGCCTCGCGATCGAAGTGATTGCGGACCGCATCGCCCACGGCGAGCTTCCGTCTTCCGCCCTTGGCGTTCGCTTCACGATTCCCGATGAGCAACTGGCCCGCCACTAAGGCAAAGCGACTACTCGCCGCATTGGAGAGGATCGGCTGGCGAGTGAAACGCCAGCGTGGTTCTCATCGGCTGCTAACACGTCTGGACTGGCCGGACTATGAGTTTACATTTCACGATCAGGAGGAGATTGGACCGCGGATGCTGGCGCGAGTCGCCAAGCGGACGGGATTGAGACCGGAAGATCTCTGAGTCAAATCCCAAGTTTCTCAACCACAGCCTCGATCGAGAGTCCGCTCCGGCGCTGTCTTGCGGCCAGCAGGCGCTGCGTCATCGTCTCGGACTTGAGCAGATACGCCGTCTCCCGCTCCGATTGGATTTCGCGCCAGAGTCCAATCGGGACAATGACGGCGGTCGGTTCACCAGCCTCATTGGACACGATCTGGATCTCGGCGTTTTCCATGCCTTTAGTGTACCGCTGCCCGCCGCTGCCCGACTGCTGCCGGATCGCCTCCGGTTGCATCACCGCGGCAGGGTCTGCTATAAACGCTTGAGTCCCGTAGCATAACTGGGCTCGTCCGATATGCCGGATAAAAAGAAAACTCCGCCTGCCAAGAGCGATGAGAAGCGCGTGACGAGGCCGCCGGCCACAAAACCCGCCAGCCCGGGACCGGCGCGTGACGCCGAGGCGGCGCCGGCGCTCGATGCCGGCGAGCAGTTTAGTGCGTTTGAAGCCGCCATGAAGCAGTTCCACGAACGCCGCCTGGCGCCGGCGCGCGAGTTGTTCGCCGCCGCCGCCGAGGGGCCAGAACGGGACGTGGCGAATCGCGCGAGGCTGCACATGGCGATGTGCGACCGCCGCCTCCAGCAGGAGACCGTGAAGCTGCAATCGGCCGAGGACTATTACAATTACGGGGTGGCGCTGATCAACACTCGCAGGCTCTCCGAGGCACGGCAAAACCTGGAGAAAGCGTTGGCCATGAACCCGCACGCCGATCACGTTCACTACGCCCTGGCGCTGGCGCAGGCGCTCGGCGGCGACCTCGAGAACGCCCGCGGCCACCTCACGCGCGCCATCGAACTGGAACCGCGCAATCGCCTCATCGCGCGGCAGGATGCCGATTTCGCGTTCATCGCCAGGCACCCCCTGTTCGACGCTCTGCTCTATCCTGAGAAAAAGGGCTGGTAGCGCGGCGCTGGGCCGCGCACGGATTGTATGAATCGACAAGCACCTCTGCGCGTAGTCGCGATCGGCGGCGGGACCGGGTTGTCGGCGCTGCTGGGAGGGTTGAAGCGCTATACCCGCCCGGGCGCCCATGCGCAACCCGCGGTCGATATCACGGCCGTCGTCACGGTCACCGACGATGGAGGATCGAGCGGCCGTTTGCGGCGCGAGTTCGACGTTCTGCCGCCGGGCGACATCCGCAACTGCATGGTGGCGCTGAGCGAAGACTCCGGCCTGCTGGGGCGGCTCTTTCAGTACCGCTTCGCGGCCGGCCGCGGGCTCAAGGGCCACAGCTTCGGCAACCTCTTCCTAACCGCGATGACGCACGTGATGGGCGAATTCTCGGGCGCGGTGCGGGCGTCCTCGGAAGTGCTCAACATCGGCGGCCGTATCTTCCCCTCCACCGACGCCAACGTGTCGCTCGAGGCGGTGCTGGCCGACGGCACGCGTGTGGCCGGTGAAACCCGCATCAGCCACAGCCGAAAGAAAATCCGCGCGGTGCATCTGCGGCCTTCCAGAGCGCGCCCTCTGGCGGCCACCCTGCGCGCCATCGCCGCCGCCGACGTCATTACGCTGGGCCCCGGCTCGCTATTCACCAGCGTCATACCAAACCTGCTGGTGGAAGGCATTCCCGCGGCCATCCGCCGATCGCCAGCGGTCAAGGCCTGCTTCATCAACCTGATGTGGCAACCCGGGGAAACCATGAATTTCAGCGCCAGCGATCACATCCGCGCCATCGAGCGCCACGCCGGCGGCAAGCTGCTGGACTATTGCGTCGTCAACACCCGGCCGATTCCTCCGGCGATGCAAAAGCGTTACGCACGACAGGCCGCATTGCCGGTGGAAAACGATCTCGACGCGCTTTCTAAAATGGGCCTCAAGGTGATGACCGGCGACCTGGCGCAACTCACCGGCGTTGTCCGTCACGACCCAGCCGCCACGGCCGCCGTGGTGGTGAAGCTAGCCCAGGAAGGCCGCCGGCGCAGCGGCGCCCGAAGCTGACAACATGGTGGCGGTATGAGTTCGCACTGATCGGCCATCTGGGATCAATCGGCAAACGGAGCGCATCGTTTCCAATTGGCCCGGACTACCCGCGCGCCAGCCGTAGTTATCCATCCGAGGTAGTATACATTAACCAATATCAGCAATTATTTTAGCAATTTGTCAACATTTTTTTACCTTTTTGTCCGCATATACTTGCCTTATGGTAGAATGAGCCGAATGGGCTAAGGTGACCTCTTTGTACTGCCGGTATTGTGGCGATAAGATCGGTCCCTCGTGGCTCCTTAAAGACGCAGCGTTTTGCTGCGAAGCTCACCGTCAGGCACACGGTGAGCGGCCGAGCGCGCTGCCGGAGCAGATGAAATCTGTCAGTGTGCCTGCACAGTCGGCTGCGCCGTCGCTCGCACCGCCAAGCCCGCAGGACGGCGCACCCGGGCATCCCCACCTCAAGTTCAAACTGCGCTTCACGGAAAAGCCGGAAAAACTCGATACTATGAATGCGATTCTGCCTCGCGCTTCGACGTCGTTGGCGGCGGGTCCGCCTCCGCTGGCCGGAACCGCGCCATTAGCGGCGGCCGCCACCGAGCGCCTCATGGCGCCCGCGGCGAGCGGTTGTCTCTATGCGCGGCAGCCGGATCCGGAATTGCCCGCGTTCGCCCTCGGTCTTGCGAGCTTGTGGCACGAAGCGTGGATGCGGTCCCCGGCCGCCGCGCCCGTGGAGCGAATCTCGATGGCGCACGCCGCGGTTGGCCGTCTTTGTGCGGCGCAGGAAGAACTGGAGTTGCCCGCGTTCGCCCTCGATCTTCCCAGCCCAATGCCGGCCAGAGGACTGGCGGACGAAGCGTGGATGGAACTTCCGGCCGCCGCGCCGGCGGAGCGCATTTCCGCTGCACACAGCGCGGCTGTGCTCGCCTTCCCCGGGTTCAGTGCGTTGCAGCCCGTGATGGGATCGCTCGCCTTGGCGGACCCGGGTTCCTCCATGGCTGCGGATACCCGGCACGGCATGCCCGAGCCGAGAGCGGCCACGCCGGTTCCGAGCACGGCTGGGCCGATGCGGACGATCGCGATCGTGGCTCCCGCGGCGCACAAGTCGGTTCACCGCGGATACTTCCCGGAGGGGCCAGAACGGGCGGTGCCGGCATTGCCGGGCGCCGAGAGTGCCCGCTCGCTGGCGACGCCGGTTTCCGGCACGGTTCCCGCCGCGCCTCCTTTGCGCCTGCCCCGTTTCGGTGGCGACCCCATGCCGAACCAGGGGCTGCCGTCGGCGCCTTTCGTTTTAGCCGCGGCCCACCCAGCCGCCGAGACCGCTATGCCAACTCAAATTCCGCAAGCGCCTGTATCCACCGTTACCCTCCGGTCTCCACAACCACCAGAACCATTCAAGCCCGCTGCGCTGGCTGTGGCGGGACTTATGCCGCTCGAATACTTCTGCTCGCGGGGGCCGCGCGCGGCCGCCCATGGCATGGGTTGGATCATTCCGTCGATGGCTGTCACCGCTCCCCGATTCACCGCCCCGCTGACGGTCGAACGAGTTGAACCGCTGCCGGCTCCGCGAATCGAAAAGCGCAAGAGGCCCGCTCTGGCGGAGATCTTCACGCTCCCCGAAGCCGCCGGCCGGCGTTCCACGGCGATTCGCGATTGGAGCGCGAGAATCGCCGCCTGCCTGGTTATCGGGGCGATGCTTTGGTACGGAGTAAGCTACCTGCGGTCGAACCACGGCGCCGTCATCGGCTCGCTCGCTCCCACCGGCGGGCGGATTTTGTCGGCGGAAGACTCACCCGCCCTCCACGGCAATCCCGCGGCGGGATCGGGCGGATTCATCAACCGCGTCCGCTACGCCATTTCCAACCGCGCCGAGACGCATCTGGGCGATGGCTTCCATGAGGGCATGGCAGCCTGGGGCGCCCCGCAGAGTTCCTGGGCGCAGGGCTGGGTACGCCATCCGGAAGGATATGTCACGCCGGGCAAGCTGGCGCTGTTTCAGCCTACACTTCGTTATACCGACTATCGCCTGGAGTTTTTCGGCCAGATCGAATCCAAGAGCATGGACTGGGCCGTGCGCGCCACCGACGACGCCAATTATTACGCTATGAAGTTCGCCGCGGATGGCCCCGGGCCGCGCACCGTCGTGAGCATGATCCACTACCCCGTCGTGGCGGGCGTGAAGGGTCCCCGCGTGGTCACTCCCCTGAATGTCATGATCCACGACCACACTGCCTACCACGTGGCGGTGGATGTGCGTGGCGACCGCATCACTACCTCCATCGAGGGCGAGGAGGTCGATAGCTTCGTGGATAGCACGCTGGCCCGCGGCGGAGTTGGCTTCTTCGCCGATGCCGGCGAACAGGCGCGTCTGTACTGGATCAAGGTTTCCAAGAATGAAGACTTGCTGGGACGGGTTTGCGCATTCCTGAGCGGCGGCAGTTCGGAGACCGCGCAGTTGCGGCCCCCGGCCGGTACGGTTCCCAACCCAGATTCCGGAGCTCCTATGCCCGCCAACCAATTGGCTCTGGCGGCTGGTTTTGGCCTTATGCGCCGCAATGCGTTCAGCCGAATCTCGGATCACCGGAGGTTTTGGTTATGTCGTTCCTGACCGGCTCGGATACTAGCATGACTAGCTTAGGGTCCTTTCTGGACCCGAGTGTGACTTCGATCGATCAACCCCTCAAACAACCGGACCGCGGCAACAAGACTCTGTCTCGCGCCGTGGCGCTCCACCTGGAGGGCAAACGCGAAGCCGCCGCGCGGACTTTGAGCAAGGCGATCGAGGCGGGCGAGCGCGACCCGGCCCTGTACGCCGCGCTGGGACACGTGCAGTTCGAGTTGCGCGATTTCGAGCACGCCGCCGCCACCTACCGGACCCTGACGGAGATGGAGCCGGCCCATCGCACGGCGCACTACAACCTCGGCGTGTGCCTTGGAAACGCACAGCAATGGAAACTGGCCGCCGAGGCCTTCCGCAAATCCCTAATCGCCGATGCCACCCATGTGGATGCACACCTCGGCCTGGGGATTGCCTTGATCCGGAGCGGCAGCCCCGCGCAAGCCCAGGAATCGCTCGATAAGTACCTTTCTCTGTTTCCCGATCATGAACCGGCCATGTTCGCTCGCGCCGTGACTCTGCAACAACTCGGCCGGCACGGCGAAGCTGTCGACCAATATCGCAAGGTGCTGGCGCGGAATCCGCGCAGCGAGGAAGCTCTGTCGAACCTGGTGGCGCTGTTCCTGGACCGCCGCGACGGCGAATCCGTGCGCCGCTATGCCGCCATGCTGGCCGAACTACGGCCCGGCTCCACGGTGGCTCTGGAGGCCCTCGCCACGCTGGCATTCGCCGACGAGGACTACCCGGCTGCCGCGCGCTACGCGCGCGAGCTCGCCACCGCCATGCCCGACCGGTATGAGAACTGGTTCAACCTGGGCGTGGCGCATCACCAGATGGGAGACCTGGAAAGCGCGGCCGACGCCTATTCGCGGGCCACCGTGCTCAATCCCTCCTCGGCGCCGGCGTTCCTCAATCTGGGCGTGATCCGCCAGGAGCTCGGCGATCTTCCCGTGGCGCGCGACTGCTATGAAAAGAGTCTCACGCTCGAGCCCGATCAGCCCAGCGCCACCTGGAACCTGGCGCTCGTGCTCGAACAACTCAACGACCGGCAGCGCGCCGAAAGCCTCTATGCGCAGGTCCCCGAGACGGCGTTCGAATGGTGCGACGCGCACTTCCGGCTGGGGTACCTCCGCTTGCTGCGCGGCGACTATCACGGCAGCGCGGAAGCGTTTCAGGCGGTGCTCGCCAAACAGCCCAACTGGGCTGAAGCCTGCCTGAACGCCGGCATCGCGTTTGCCCGTTCCGGCGATCCCGTAGCGGCCCGCCAGTTCTTCACCGAAACCGTCATGCTGCGTCCCGATTCGAGCGACGGCGTGCGCGGCCTGGCTGCCCTGGCGCTCGAACAAAACGAATACGAGGAAGCCCTGGAACTGCACGAACGCCTCATCGAAATGGGAGAGCGCAGCCCGGAAGTGTTCTACAACGCCGGGCTGATTTGCCAGAAGCGCGGCCATTTTGCGGATGCGATCAGCTTCTACCAGCAGGCCATCGAGGTGGATCCGCAGTTCGCCGAAGCCCTGCTCAATATGGGCCACGCGCAGATGGCATTGGGCAACGAGGACCAGGCCCTGACCTCGTGGCGCCGCGCCATCAAGGAAAAGCCCTCGCTGGCCGATTCGTATTTCGAACCCGTCGACCCGCACGCGTAGGCCGGTAGGGCCGCGCCTTCCATGGAAGAACACACAGAGTTCATCTGTCGGAAGTGCAATACGCTAGTCTTCAACCCGACCGAACAGCGGCAACTGTGGTGGAAGGTGCTTCTCTGCCCACGGGGACACCGGGTTGCCCCTCATGTCAGCGAGCGGCCGATCATAACGTTCGCGAAGGGTTTTTTGGTGACGGGGGGAACGGTGTTTTGGTGCGGGTGGGCCCTCGCGCTCGTGACGCCGCATCGACTCTTTGTGCGACTTGCGACGCTGCTCCTGCTGGTTGTGCTGCTGGTGATCGTCCCCGCCCTCTTGAAGTGCGTCCGATTCCGCAAACTGTCGGAACCCGCGAAATGGCTCGTGATGACTACAACATATGGTGCGGCAGGAGGCCTCGCCGCATGCGTGGCCGGTTTTGCCTTTCTTGTTTTCTGGGCTGTTGCACGGCATCCATAAGCTGATCTCACGATCAGGGGCTACCGTTCCTACTTGCACCGCGCGCCGCTCTTCCCCTCGCTCGGCCAGTCGCAGGCAGGTTCATCCCTCCGCTGGTAAAATAGAATCTCCAACTCGAGGAGGGAATCTGATGGCGCTGGGTGCCCGCCGCAAGGCGGTGGTTGCGGACGTTGGCGGGGTCAAGGTGGGCGGCGATCATCCGATTGTCGTGCAATCGATGACCAACACCGACACCGCCGATGTCGCCGGCACGGTGAACCAGGTAATGGCGCTGGCCGCCGCCGGCTCGGAGCTGGTGCGCGTCACCGTCAACACGGAGCACGCCGCGGCGGCCGTGCCCAAAATCGTCGAGACCGTGCGCCTGTTCGGCTCGCGCGTGCCCATCATCGGGGACTTCCATTACAACGGCCACATCCTCTTAAAGAAATATCCCGAGTGCGCGCGGGCCCTGGCCAAATACCGGATCAATCCCGGCAACTCGGACATAGGCCGCAAGACGGACGATAATTTCCGCACCATGATCGAAGTCGCGGTCGAAAACCACAAGCCGGTGCGCATCGGCGTCAATTGGGGATCGCTCGATCAGCAATTGCTCACCCGCATGATGGACGAAAACTCGCACGCCGCCGAGCCCAAAGATGCGCGCCAGGTGACGCTCGACGCCATGGTCGCCAGCGCGGTTGAATCCGCCCAAGCCGCAGAGCGGTATGGACTGGCGCACGATTTGATTATCCTCAGCGCGAAGGTGAGCGGGGTCGAGGATCTGATCGACGTCTACCGCGCGCTTGCCGGGGCCTGCGACTACCCGCTGCATCTCGGCCTCACCGAGGCCGGCCTGGGCAGCAAGGGCATCGTCGCCACCACGGCCGCGCTGGCGCCGCTGCTGCTCGAAGGGATCGGCGATACGATTCGCGCGTCGCTCACGCCGCTGCCCAATGGCGACCGCACCGAGGAAGTGATCGTCTCGCAGCAGATTTTACAATCGTTGGGCATGCGCAGTTTCACGCCGCAGGTCACCGCGTGCCCTGGCTGCGGCCGCACCACCAGCACTTTTTTCCAGGATATGGCCGACCAGATCCAGACCTACCTGCGCGAACAGATGCCGAAGTGGAAAGAGAACCACCTCGGCGTCGAGACCATGAAGGTCGCCGTTATGGGCTGCGTGGTCAACGGTCCGGGCGAATCCAAGCATTCCCACATCGGGATTTCGCTGCCCGGCACTTTCGAAGAGCCCAAAGCTCCGGTGTACGTGGACGGCCGGCTGACCGTTACGCTCAAGGGCGACCACATCGTGGCCGAGTTCATCGAAATCCTCAACGCGTACGTGGCCAGCCACTATGGCGCGCCCGCCGAGGTAACGGCCGGATCGTAAAACGAACCGAGCCGCGACCAAACCAAACGGAGACGCGACCGACAGGGAGCGGTCGGCATAGAGACTTGACCACTGCCGGTGGTACGGTCCAGCCGCTCGTGTGATTGGAGATCCGTTTATTGCCGCAGCCAGACCGCTCCCTGACGGTCGCGGCTCCGTTGCGCGGTCGCGGCTCCGTTTTGCCGGCAATTGTGTTATGCTAAAAAACGTAACGAAACGAGAATAAGAGAAGACAAGGAGCAGTACTCCAAGAATGGCACTGGCGGTCGAAGCAAAACGGCAGGTATTTACCAACAATCAACGCCACAAGACCGACACGGGGTCGCCAGAAGTGCAGATTGCCCTGTTGAGTCAGCGTATCACGCTGCTCACGGAGCATTTCAAGGCGCACCAAAAGGATCATGGTTCCCGCAAGGGCCTGTTGACCCTGGTAGCCAAACGGCGCCGGCTTCTGACCTACCTGCGCAATACGGACCCGGAGTGTTACAAGGCAGTCTTGCAACGCCTGGGCATCCGTCGTTAGTCATTCTCCGGAAGCAGTCCTGTTTTCCACACGAAGAAGCGGGTGCTTTCGAGGACCACATTCCATCCGACCTGGAAGCCGGCGCGGCTTGCGCCGCATAGCCGGGTTCCCGATTACGTCAACTCCATTCTCAAATGGCTCTTTCCTTCAGGAGGGGCCGCAATGCGACTCGTGCGGGGCTCGCAGCCCGGCCGAGACTTAGAGGTTTTTGAAAGATTATGATTCACACAGTTGAAGTTGACCTGGGCGGCCGCAAGCTTACCTTTGAAACCGGTAGGATGGCCAAACAGGCGAACGGCGCAGTCGTCGTTCGTTCCGGTGACTCGGTAGTTCTGGTCACCGCTTGTATGGCCGAACAGGCCAAACCGGGAGCGGGCTTTTTTCCGCTCACCGTAGACTATCGCGAGTACACCTACGCCGCTGGCAAGTTTCCCGGCGGTTTCATCAAGCGGGAAGGGCGCATGTCGGAGAAAGAGACCCTCACGTGCCGGCTCATCGACCGTCCCGTGCGCCCATTGTTCCCCGAGGGTTTTCTGAATGAGACGCAGATCATCTGCATGGTGCTCTCGGCCGATCCCGAACAGGATCCCAACAGCCTGGCCATCTGCGGCGCGGGAGCCGCGCTGGCCATTTCCGATATTCCTTTCGAACACGTGCTGGGCGGCGTCCGCGTCGGCATGAAGGACGGCGGGTATCTGGCCAACCCGACCTATACCGAAGGCCGCGAATCGAAGCTGAACATCGTGGTGGCCGGCAGCGACGGCGGCATCGTGATGGTGGAAGCCGGAGCGCAGCAGGTCTCGGAAGCCGAAGTTCTGGGCGCCATCGAATTCGGCCATGAGTGCTGCAAGAAGATCGGCCAGGGCATCCGCGAGCTGGTCAGGCTGGCCGGCAAGCCCAAGCGCGAGTTTACTTCGCCCGTGCTCGACCAGGGAATTTACGCCGCCATCGAAAAGGCCGCGCGCGTGGATCTCACCGACGCGCTCAACACGCAGAAGTACCCGAAGCTGGAAAGCTACGCCAAGGTGCACGCCGTGCGCGAGCGCGTGCTGGAGCCGATTGCGGAGGAGCAAAAGGCCGAGGCAGGGAAGTGCTACGACGCGCTCAAGGAGCGCATCTTCCGCGATGAGATGCTGAAGAACCGCCGCCGCCCGGACGGCCGCGCGTTCGACCAGGTGCGGCCGATCGATATCGAAACCAGCGTGCTGCCGCGCACTCACGGCTCCGCGCTTTTCACCCGCGGCGAGACGCAGGCGCTGGTCACCGTGACGCTCGGCACCAAGGACGACGAACAGCGCATCGAGCTGCTCGAGCCCGGCGAGGTCACCAAGCGTTTCATGCTGCATTACAACTTCCCGCCGTTCAGCGTCGGCGAAGTCGGCTTCATGCGCGGTCCCGGCCGCCGCGAAATCGGCCACGGCGCGCTGGCCGAGCGCTCTCTCTCCGCGCTCATCCCGGATGAGGCGACGTTCCCCTACACCGTGCGCATCGTCAGCGACACGCTGGAATCGAACGGTTCCAGCTCGATGGCGGCCATTTGCGGCGGTTCGGTGAGCCTGATGGACGCCGGCGTTCCGGTCACCGCTCACGTGGGCGGAGTGGCCATGGGCCTGGTCATGGAAGGCCATCAGTACGCCATCCTCACCGATATCGCCGGCGCCGAGGATCATTACGGTGATATGGACTTCAAAGTGGCCGGCACGCGCGAAGGCATCACCGGCATGCAGATGGATATCAAGGTGCCCAATGTCTCGACCGCCATTCTGCAGGAAGCGCTGGAACAGGCGCGCCGCGGGCGGCTGTTTATCCTCGATAAGATGTACGCCGCCATCGGCGAACCGCGCGCCAGCATGTCGCAATACGCGCCGCGTATTTACACCATCAATATCCCGACCGATAAGATTCGCGACGTGATTGGACCCGGCGGCAAGATCATCCGCGGCATTGTCGAGCAGACCGGAGTCAAGATCGACGTCGAGGACGATGGCACCATCCGCATCGCCTCCGCCGACGAAGCTTCCGCCAACAAGGCCATCCAGATCATCTCCGATATCACCGCCGTGGCCGAGGTGGGCAAAACCTACCTGGGCAAGGTGGTGCGGCTGGTCGATTTCGGCGCTTTTGTCGAGATCTTCCCCGGCACCGATGGCCTGCTTCACATCAGCGAAATCGCCGAGACCCGCATTCGCGACGTGCGCGACGAGTTGAAGGAAGGCGATCAGATCCTGGTCAAAGTGCTGGCCACGGAAGGCAACAAAATCAAGCTCAGCCGCAAGGCCGTGCTGCGCGAGCAGCGCGAGAAGCTGAAGCCCGGCAAGGGCGAGCCAGCCAAGGCCGAGCACACCCGCTAAGCGGGAGCGACCGTAGGGGCCGGGTAAGCCCGGCCCGCGGCGGCAAGAATGCCAACGTTGCCCGGTGTGGTGCCGTTTCTCCGTAACGCCGGCGGTCTTTGCCGCCGGTTCTTTTTTTCGGCCATCGTCCAGCGTTCGCGAAACGCAAATCACCGGCGGCAAGACCGCCGGCGGTACCGGCTCTCCCTTAATTTCACCCTTGTGAACTCCAAAATTAATTGTAGATTTTTACGACAAACAGGTCTTATAATATGGCTTAAGGAATCCAATTCCACATCTCAAAATCCCGCAGGAGGGAAAGTTGTCCAGTACATCAGCCAACCGGCCAAAAGTACTTGTCGACGGTAACGAAGCCGCCGCGTACGTTGCTCATAAAGTCAGCGAAGTCATAGCGATATATCCGATTACACCGTCGTCGAACATGGGCGAATGGGCGGACCAGTGGTCGAGCGAAAACCGGCCGAATATCTGGGGAACGGTGCCCACGGTGATCGAAATGCAAAGCGAGGGCGGCGCCGCCGGTGCGCTGCATGGAGCGTTGCAGGCTGGGTCGCTAGCCACCACCTTTACCGCCTCGCAAGGTCTGCTGCTGATGATCCCGAACATGTACAAGATCTCGGGAGAGCTGACTGCGACCGTGTTTCACATCGCGGCGCGGGCGCTGGCGGCGCAGGCGCTTTCGATTTTCGGCGATCACAGCGACGTGATGGCGGCGCGCTCGGCCGGGTTTGCCATGCTGAGTTCCGGCTCGGTGCAGGAAGTAATGGACATCGCGTTGATCGCTCACGCGGCCACGCTCGAAGCGCGCGTTCCGTTTCTGCACTTTTTCGACGGCTTCCGCACCTCACACGAGGTCGCCAAGATCGAAGAGCTGACCGACGAAGATCTGCGCGCCATGATCGACGACGATCTGGTGCATGCGCACCGCGCGCGGGCGCTTTCGCCCGACCGCCCGGCGATCCGCGGCACGGCGCAGAACCCCGACGTGTACTTCCAGGCGCGGGAAGCAATAAATCCGTTCTATCTGGCCACTCCCACCATCGTGCAGAATACGATGGACAAGTTCGCGGCGCTGGTGGGCCGGCAGTATCATCTGTTCGATTACGTGGGCGCGCCGGATGCCGAGCGCGTGCTGGTGATGATGGGCTCGGGCAGCGAAGTGGCGCATGAATGCGTGGAAGCGCTGACCGCGAAGGGTGAAAAAGTTGGCCTGTTGAAAGTGCGGCTGTTCCGGCCGTTCGCGATCGAGAAATTCGTCGAAGCGCTGCCCGCTTCCGTCCAGTCGATTGCGGTGCTTGACCGCACCAAGGAGCCGGGCGCCACGGGCGAGCCACTGTACACCGAAGTGCTCACGGCATTAGTCGAGATGGATGTAAAGAAGAAGGTGATCGGCGGGCGCTACGGACTTGCATCCAAAGAGTTTACGCCAGCGATGGTGAAGGGCGTTCTCGACGAGCTGTCGAAGCCAAAGCCGAAGAACCATTTCACCATTGGCATCGTGGACGACGTCACCCACACCAGCCTGGACTACGACCCCGAGTTTTCGACCGAGCTCCCGAGCACGATTCGCGCGCTCTTCTTCGGGCTGGGCGCGGATGGAACCGTCGGCGCCAATAAGAATTCGATCAAGATCATCGGCGAGGAAACCGACAACTTCGCGCAAGGCTATTTCGTTTACGATTCGAAAAAGTCCGGCGCCATCACGACTTCTCACCTGCGCTTTGGGCCCACGCCGCTGCGCTCCAGCTATTTGATTGCCAAGGCCAGCTTCATCGCCTGCCACCAGTTCTCCTTCCTGGAGCGGATCGACATGCTGAAGGCGGCCGAGCCGGGCGCCACCTTCCTGCTCAACAGCATCTACGGACCGGACGAGGTGTGGGACCACCTGCCGCGCACGGTGCAGCGGCAGATCATCGAGAAGAAACTGAAATTCTATGTGATCGACGGTTACCGGGTGGCGGAAGACACCGGCATGGGCGCGCGCATCAACACCATCATGCAGACGTGCTTCTTCGCGATCAGCGGCGTGCTGCCGCGCGAAGAAGCCATCGCCGCCATCAAACACACCATCGAGAAAACTTACGGCAAGCGCGGCGAAAGCGTGGTGAAGAAGAATTTCGCGGCGGTGGACGAGGCTCTGGGTCACTTGCACCAGGTGAAAGTTCCGGCCGCGGTGAGTGCTCAGTTCGACATTCGGCCGGCGGTCCCTGCCGCCGCGCCCGAATTCGTGCAGAAGGTGCTCGCGCGAATCATTGCCGGCGAAGGCGACGATCTGCCGGTGAGCGCGATGCCCATCGACGGCACTTTCCCCAGCGCGACGGCGCAGTGGGAAAAGCGCAACATCGCGCTGGAGATTCCGGAATGGGACCAGGAGCTGTGCATCCAGTGCGGCAAGTGCATACTGGTGTGCCCGCACTCGGTGATCCGCGCCAAGGTTTACGACGAGAAACACCTGGCCGGCGCGCCAGCCTCGTTCAAAGCGGTTCCGGCGCGTTGGAAAGACATGAAGGACAAGAAGTACACGCTGCAGGTGGCGCCGGAGGATTGCACCGGCTGCACGCTGTGCGTGGAGTTCTGTCCGGTGAAGGACAAGACGCAAGTGAAGCGCCGCGCCATCAACATGGTGGCGCAACCGCCCATCCGCGAAACCGAGGCTGCCAATTGGGACTTCTTCCTGGGCATTCCGGAGACCGAGCGCGCCGCGCTTTCCATGAGCCAGGTGAAGGACGTGCAGCTTCTGCGCCCGCTGTTCGAATTCTCCGGCGCCTGCTCCGGCTGCGGCGAAACGCCGTACATCAAGCTGATGACGCAACTGTTCGGCGACCGCGTGTATATCGGCAACGCCACCGGCTGCTCGTCGATCTACGGCGGCAACCTGCCCACCACGCCGTATTGCATCAACGCGGAGGGGCGCGGTCCCACGTGGTCGAATTCGCTGTTCGAAGATAATGCCGAATTCGGCCTGGGCATGCGGCTGGCCGTGGATGCCCAGAACCAATACGCGCGCGAACTGGTGACGCGGCTCGGCGGCGCGCTGGGCGATGAGCTGGTGGAAGCCATCTTGAAAGCCGATCAGACCACCGAACCCGGCATTTTCGCGCAGCGCGACCGGGTGAAGATTCTGCGCGAGAAGCTGGCCGCCAACGGCGGTGGCCGCGAAGCCCGCGACCTGCTGGCGGTGGCCGACGCGTTGGTGAAGAAAAGCATATGGGTTGTCGGCGGCGACGGTTGGGCCTATGACATAGGCTACGGCGGGCTGGACCACGTGCTGGCCAGCGGCCGCAACGTGAATGTTCTGGTGCTCGATACCGAAGTCTATTCGAACACCGGCGGCCAGGCATCCAAAGCCACGCCGCGCGGCGCGGTGGCCAAATTCGCCGCCGGCGGCAAGCCGGTCGGCAAGAAGGACCTGGCCATGATGGCGGTGAGTTACGGCAGCGTCTACGTGGCGCGGGTGGCCATGGGCGCGGGCGACATGCACACCGTCAAGTCGTTCCTGGAGGCGGAAGCCTACCACGGGCCGTCCATCATCATCGCTTACAGCCATTGCATCGCCCACGGCTATGACCTGGCGCACGGCATGGACCAGCAGAAGCTGGCGGTCAACACGGGTTATTGGCCGCTGTTCCGCTATAACCCGGACCTAGTGGCGCAGGGCAAGAATCCGTTCCAGCTCGATTCCAAGGCGCCCAGCGCCGCACTCAAGGATTTCATTTACAACGAAACGCGCTACACCATGCTGGTGAAGAGCAATCCCGAGGAAGCGAAGAGGCTGCTGACGCTGGCGCAACAGGATGTCAACCAGCAATGGAAGCTGTACGACTACATGGCGCACGAACCGGCCACCGCGGAGGTGAAGAAATGATCGACCTGAGCAAGACTATCGACCTATCGACAACCTATCTTGGGTTGAAACTGAAGAACCCGCTGGTGGCCTCTTCGTCGCCCATGTGCGAGGACGTGGCGAACATCCGCCGCATGGAGGACGCGGGCGCGGCGGCCGTGGTGCTGCACTCGCTGTTCGAGGAGCAGATCGAAATCGAAAGCGATGAGCTCGATCGCTTCATCACGGAAACTTCGTCCATATCGTCGGAAGCCCAAACCAACTTTCCCGAGCTGAACACACCGGTGCGCAGCGCCGACGGTTACCTGGAACATATCGCCAAGTGCAAAAAGGCGGTCAAGATTCCGGTAATCGCCAGCCTCAACGGCACCACCAAGGGCGGCTGGCTGCGCTACGCCAAGCAGATCCAGCAGGCCGGCGCGGACGCGCTCGAGCTCAATATCTATTACATCCCCACCGACGCCAACATCACCGGCGAGCAGGTGGAGCGGCAGTACATCGAGCTGGTCGAGGCCATCCGGGCCGAAGTGCGCATCCCGCTCGCCGTCAAGCTGGGACCGTATTTCAGCTCGCTGGCGAACATGGGCCGCAAACTAGACGCGGCGGGCGCCGACGGCCTGGTGCTGTTCAACCGCTTCTACCAGCCGGATTACGATCTGGAGGCGCTGGAGGTGGTGCCCAACCTGATCCTTAGCAACTCGCATGAGCTGCTGCTGCGGCTGCACTGGATCGCGGTGTTGTACGGCAGCATCAAAGCCGACATGGCGCTGACCGGCGGAGTCCATAGCGCCACCGACGTGATCAAGGCGATGATGGCCGGCGCCAAAGTAGCGATGATGACCTCCGCGCTGCTGAAGCGCGGCATCAGCTACCTGGACACGCTTTGCACCGAGCTGCTGGTCTGGATGGGCGAGCACGAATACGATTCCATCAAGCAGATGCAGGGCAGCATGAGCCGCAACGCCGTGCCGCAGCCGAAGGCCTTCGAGCGGGCGAATTACGTGAAGGTGCTGAGCTCTTACGCGATGCGGTAGTGAGGTAGGTCCTCGACGGTCGCGGACTCGCCCCACTGCTCAGCGCAATGGTGCCAGCAACTTGTCACGATCCGCGACGCCATCGAAGACTTCGCCTTTACGATTTTCGTAACACGGGTGGGTGACGAGAGGCGGCTTGAACCACTCGCCTTCCTCAAAGAGCGCCGTTTTCAAAAAAACAGAATTCCACGCCACGGTGCTGCCGGGTCCGGTTGACATCGAGCACCTGCGTATAGTTATCCCGCTCCATGTACTGCAAGCGGGAAAGAGTGTCTAGCTCCTCTTCAAATCGTCCGCCGCCCAACGCGAACACGTGAAGGGTGGTTAGAAAGGTTCCCGCGCCACCGGAGTCCGACTCAACCACGAGCTCATCCGCGCCCTCGCCGGTGAGGTCCAGGAGTTCGGCTCGCTGCAGCGAAAAATGGTGGGTTGTGTCCAGCAGGTACTGCTCGCGCACATCCCAGTTTGCCGCATTCCTAGCCAGGTGAACCAAAAGGCCGATGGACGGACACGACATCGCCGGACTGGCGCCGAGGAAATCGTACTGGAGGACAGCCAGTAACCCAGCGTCACCCTCCTTCGGCCAATGAAACAATCTGAACCGCACCTGCCGTGTATTCGAGAGCTTTTGGGTGGCGATATCCTCCGATGCCCACTTCTCCGCTTCGTTCTTCGCCGCTCCAACTACCCGATACACATTTTCGTTCGCAAAGGCGTCGGGAACGAACATCTCACCAGGCTTCGGCTTCTTCGGCCCGGAGTCGTCAATCCTCTTGCCCGGTTCGATGGATACCTGCATCCCGGTGAAGATGGCCCGCAGCGCAACGAGTCGCAATGCTTCATCGGAGACAGGTTGCCCCGTGTCGCCAGCCATCGCAGATGCACACAGGGCGGCTGCGATGCAGCCGATCGAAACCTTACTCAAAGCAGACCAGGACACGCCTACAGATTAACCGGCACGGCACTCAGTGGCAAGTTTTCGGATTGTTCGGGGTCGGTCATCGTTTTCGCAAAGAACCTTGCAGGTCGGCTGTCAAATCGGATAACCTCATCTTATATGCGCTTAACTGCTATTGTCCGGGCGGCTCTCCGCGTGGCAGCCGCACTGCTGATTGGGTCGATTGCTTTCGCCCAAAGCACGTCCGCGCCTCCTCAAACGGCGGGAGCCGCTGGACAGACTTCAGCGCGGTTCGACGGCAAGTGGCTCACCAAGCTCAGTTGCCCTGCCAAGGGGAACACCGAGGGCTACACCTGGCAGTTTCCGAGCGTCATCCAGAACAGCAACCTACGTGGAGAGCGCGGCACGGCAGGGGAGCCCGGCTACCTGCTGATCGAAGGCAAGATCGCCGACGACGGCAGCGCCAAGCTGTCCGCAAACGGCATCGTCGCCTCCAGGCAATACGCTCGTGGAGTCCTCGCGCACAAGGGCGCGGATTATAGCTACAACATCAAGGCTAAGTTCCAGGATTCAGAGGGCACAGGCACCCGAGACACGGGCCTCGGCGTGGTAGGCCGCCCCTGCACGTTTGACTTCGTGAAGCAGTAGGCGGCGACACGCGCCGCTACTCTCCTTTCTTAGGCTTCTCCGCCGGCTTCACTTTGGGCACGCCGAAGTGGCCGCCCAGCTCGGACAGGGTTTCGAGATCGATGTTGCCGGCGATGTTCACCACGGTAATTTCCTTTGGCTGGGTGGCGACGATCGCCACACCGACGGATTTGTTGCCGGATGTGCGCAGCCAGACCTCGGCTTTCTCGCCATCTTCGGAACCGGTGCCGACGATTTTCGACCAATCCGGCCCGTGCAACTGGGCGCGAACCGGCTCCAGGTCGGCATCGCTATAGGCGCCCGCAGACTTGAAGTTGAAGTGGCGCACGTAGATGCCCTCGATGCCGACCAGGAGCTTTTTGACTTTCGCTTCGTCCGGGTCGTTCGCATTGAGAAACTTGGCGGCGAACTGCAAAGTGGAAGCGTTCAGCGACACGTCCACGTGCTCGGAGGCCTTGGCTGCCACCGAATCGAGATTGAGCTCGAACTGCTGCGGAGCGGCCATCGCCGGCAGCGCCAAACACGCGAATATCAATAGTCTTTTCATTGCGTTATACCCCTGACTTCAGATTGAATGCGATTGATCGGCGCGGAGGCGAGCCGCAGCGCCAGCATCATTTCCCGTTTCGCTTCGTAACCCTGGTGCTGGCGCCAGGCCCCCGCGGCGCCAACCGCCACCACCACTATGGCCGCCGCGGCCAGCCAGCGCCGCGCGTTCGACGGCCCACGCGCACTGCGCGCCATCACACGCTCGGCGAAACCATCCGGCGGATCTTCGCGCGCCAGGGCTCGCCGCAACTCGTCTTCTAACCAGTCCATTCACTTTCTCCTACGCCGCGCCGCGCCAGCTTCCCGCGCAGCAATGCCAGCGAACGCTGCAAATGACTCTTCACCGTGGCCACCGGCATCTCGAGCGCGGCGGCGATCTCGGACGGCTCCAGATCCTCCTGGTAGCGCAGCACCATCACCATGCGCGGCGCCTCTGGTAGCGTCGCCACCAGCTTGCGCAGCAGCTCGCTGAGCAGCGGATCGCCCGGCCGGACACCGGCGGCCGGCTCCGCCACCTCCGCCAGCGCGACTTGGGGTCTGCGGCTGCGGCGCCGTCCTTCGTCGATCGAACGTTGCACGGCCACTTTTCGCAGCCAGGCGGCGGCGTGCGAGGGCGTTTTGATCTGGTGCAAATTCCGGTGCAAGCTGAAAAACACTTCCTGTGCCACTTCCTCGGCGGTGGCCCGATCGCGCAGAAAATGGAGCGCGATGGAGAACACGGTGGACTGATGCTGCAACACCAGCGCTCTGAAATCGCAACCGGTTTCCACCGCCTCGGTCAGCACGTCCTATTTTTCATCCTTCTCAAAGGCGATCTGGCTGTTCACGTCCGCGTGCCTAAAATCGCTATTGACCAACGAAATGCTCATGGTGCGCTTGTAGAAGAACAAACCCGTTACTTCAAATTCTCCGCCGTAACTGACTGGAAACCAAACACCATCCGCGACTTTTTCATAGCTCAGACTGAATCCGAGCCCCTTGATATTGGTGCCGAGCAGGATGCGGATTGCGGCGGGCATCTTCCAGGCCAAGCTCGTGGTCACGGCAACCGGCTGGAACTCCTGGGCGTCGATCAGCGCCTCGCCCTTCCAAGAGCCATTGCCCTCGTCGTCCGCATCGACGATGCTGGCGTGCCGCTTGGGTTCGAAAGCGACCTTCCAGATCTGGTGCCCGCGATACTCCTGGACGCCGCCCTCAAGGCGAAAGTTATACTTAAGCTGCTGATGGTAAGTCAATGGAAATAAATCAGATTCAATTCCATCGACTGAGTCTTTTTCGTTCGTCATGTCTTCCGACATCTGGCCGATCAGGCTGCCATCGAGATCCAGGCCCTTGTATTCGTAGCCAGGCTTGTCGTAGCTGATATAAGTGCCGTGTTGCGAATATTTTCCATCGAACTTCGTGAGCTCTTTCTTGACCCCTCGGCGGTCCGGCAGCACCAGGTATTCCCGGTGCTCCTCGCGGGCGATTTTGCCGCTCGAGCGGACCATGCGCAGGAGCTGTTTTTGCTGGTAGATCCACTGCGCGCGCTCTTCCCGGCTCTTGGCCTGGTTGATGCCAACCTGGGCCATGATGGAGTTTACGTCGGGAGTCTGCGCCGCCAGAAATCCCGCCACGGCACCGGCCAGAATCAGAAGCTTCACGGCAACCTCCATTCATGTATACGATAGCGGAGGCGGGGAGAATGCAGGATTGTGGGGGAAGAGACGCTGGGCGCGCGAGATGTTTCCTCCTACAGGCCAGACCAGCCAGTATTGGGGCGAGCAAAGAGGGCGCCCAGGAGACTTCGCATCAGGTACTCCGGGGGAGCCTCTTTGTACACGGCGGGGATGGTGAAAACCTCTTCCGGAACAGGGTCGGCGGAGAGTTCCTGCGCTACGATGAAAGTTGAGACCAGCCATGCTTTGGGGAAGGGTGTCTTCAGTTCTCGCGGTGCTGGGCCTCTGGGCCGCGAGCGGTGCGCTGGCCAGCGCCCAGGTCGTCAACGTCTGGCTGACCACCGACGATCGGCAAACGCTGATGGCGCCGCAACCGCCGGTGTCGTTTGCGCCCGGCACTTCCAGCCAGCTTCCGTCCATCTTCATTTCCGAATCCCAAACCGGGCAGACCATCGAGGGGTTCGGCGCTTCCATGACCGATTCCGCGGCTTACCTGCTGAACGAAGTCGTCCCCAAGACCGGGCTCGGCGGCGTGATCGAATCCATCTTCGGCCGTACCCAGGGAATCGGCGTCAGCTTCCTGCGTAACCCCATGGGCGCTTCCGACATCGCGCGGTCCATCTATTCCTACGACGACCTTTCGTACGGCGCCACCGATCCGAGTCTGGCCAGCTTTTCCGTCGCCCACGACCAGGTCGACATCCTCCCGTTGCTCGCGCAGGCCAAGGCCATCAATCCGCAAATCAAGATGCTCGGCACGCCGTGGAGCCCGCCTGCCTGGATGAAAGGGAACGATTCCATGCTGGGCGGCACGTCGTCCACCTTATCCCAGTTGCTCCCAGCGCAATACACCGCCTTCGCCGACTACTTCGTCAAGTACGTGCAGGCGTATCAGGCCGCCGGGGTCAAGGTAGACTACCTCACCATCCAGAATGAACCGTTCAACGTTCCCACCGGTTATCCGGGCTCATACATGGGTCCTCCGGACCAACTCAATATTTTAAAGAACTACGTCCTGCCCGCGCTGGCTGCGGCCAACATCGACACGAAGATTCTGGTTTACGACCACAACTGGGACGCGCCGTCGTACCCGGAGACGGTGCTCGCGGATGCGACACTCGCCGGCTCAACGCAAATCGCGGGCGTCGCCTGGCATTGGTATAGCGGCCCTCCCGGCGCCATGACCACCCTGCACAACCTCTTCCCGCAGTTGAATCAGTATGTCACGGAAGCCTCGGGCGGAACGTGGATCTACGACGAAGAGCAGACCGATTTCGAAATGATCATCCACTCCATGCGGAACTGGAGCCGGTCTTTTGTCAAATGGAGCCTCGCGCTCGATGAGAACCGGGGTCCGTTCATCACGGGCGGCTGCGACACCTGCAGCGGCCTGATTACGGTCAACTCCGTTACCGGCGCGGTCACAAACAACATCGACTATTACACGCTGGGCCATTTCAGCAAGTTCGTTCTGCCAGGAGCGGTGCGCGTGTGGTCGAACAACGCACCGGGTCTTATCAGTGCGGCGTTTATCAACCCGCTTCGCCACACCGGCATCGCTGGCCCCGATCGCTCCGAATCCCGAGACCGGCCGCGCGTGCTGGTGGTCTACAACGATTCCTTGTCAACCAAGACGTTCCAGGTAGACTGGTACGGAAAATCGTTTCAGTACACCCTGCCCTCTTACGCCGGCGCCACGTTTCAGTGGGACACCGGCCAGGGAGACTCCTGCCGGCGGGAGTGCTGGGCTCCCGTAATGCCCGCGACCGCCCAGATCCAGGCGTCCAGTTACAATCAGGTCAGCACTGCAACGCTGTCCAGCGGCCTCCAAACCGAACCCTGCGCCGACACGGACGGTGGCTTCGACATGGGATATGCCACTCCCGGCTACTGGGCGGAATACAAGAACATCGATTTCGGTTCAGGCGTCCATTCGGTCTCAGTGCGGGTGGCGAACGGCAGCGGTAGCCCCGCCGCCATCGAGTTTCATTCCGGCAGTCCCACCGGACCGCTGCTCGCGCAGGCCACCATCCCCAATACCGGCGGCTGGCAGACGTGGCAGACCGTCACAGCAACCGTTTCCAGCGCCGCGGGAGTGCAGAATCTGTATCTCGTCTTCTCCGGCGGCGATGCCGGCTCGGCGGGCAATGTGAACTGGTTCCAGTTCCAATGAAATTAGTTGACACCCGCGCCAACACCAGCCTGGGTTTCGGAAGGAACGACGGGCGAACCCTGCGCCGCTTGATGTTGGTCCTGGCCGCAACTGGTTTGGCCTTCGGCCAGACCTACACCATCGACACAATCGCCGGAGGCGGTCTGCCGGTCAGTATTCCTGGCACTTCCGCCGGTATCGGCAGCGCCTTCGGGGGAATCGCGGTTGATTCTGCTGGCAACGTCTTCTTCGTCGCGCAGGACTACAACATCGTCCTGCGGCTGGATGCCGCTTCGGGTGAGGTGACGCTGGTCGCGGGAAACGGAACCTACGGCTTCAGCGGCGACAACGGTCCGGCCGGCAGTGCCCAGTTGGCCTTCCCGGCGGGCGTCGCTGTGGACTCCGCTGGCAACGTGTACATCGCCGACCCGGGTAATGGCCGCATACGGAAGGTTTCGAATGGAATCATCACCACCGTGGCCGGCGGCGGCGCCTCGCTCGGCGACAACGGCCCGGCCACCAGCGCTCTCTTGTACACTCCCGTTGGCATCGCCCTCGATTCGGCCGGCAACCTCTACATCGCCGACGCAGCCGGGAACCGCATCCGCAAGATTTCGAATGGAATGATCACCACCGTGGCGGGCAGCGGGACACCAAGCTTCGGCGGTGACAACGGTCCGGCGACCAGCGCCGAGCTCAATCAGCCCGCCGGTGTCGCAGTGGACTCCGCCGGCGACATTTACATTGCCGATACGCTGAACGATCGTATCCGCGAGGTTTCGAACGGAATCATCGCCACCGTGGCGGGAGCCGGCTTGTGCAGCGCCTTCATGCGTTTCGGCCAAACCGGCAACGGGGACAACGGCCCCGCCACCAGTGCCCAATTGTGCGGCCCGGAAGGCGTCGCCACTGACTCCGCGGGAAACTTTTACATCGCCGACGGCTGGAACCTTATTCGCGAAGTTTCGGGCGGAATCATTACTGCCGTCGCCGGCGGTGGCGCCTCGCTCGGCGATTACGGCCCGGCCACCAGTGCTCTGTTGGGCTCCGGGTCGGGGATCGCCTTCGACTCGTCAGGCAACCTGTACATTGCCGACGGTTCTAACAACCGCATCCGCAAAGTCTCTGGCGGCATCATTACCACCATTGCCGGGAATGGAACGGGCTTTGGCGGCGACAACGGACCCGCCACCAGCGCTCAATTGGATTTGCCCTCCGGCGTTGCCGTGGATTCCACCGGCGATCTCTACATCGGCGATGCTCGCAACGGACGCGTCCGCAGGGTCTCGAATGGCGTGATCACAACCGTCGCCGGAAACGGGACTCCGGGCTCCAGCGGCGACAACGGCCCGGCCACTGCCGCGCAATTGAACGGTACCACGTACGGCCTCGCCGTCGATTCCGCAGGCAACCTTTATATCGCCGACGCGTACAATTGCCGCGTCCGCAAAGTCTCAAACGGCGTGATCGCCAACATCGCGGGAAATGGATTTTGTGGCTTCAGTGGTGATAACGGTCCGCCAAACGCCGCCCAACTCAACGTCCCGTCCGGTGTCGCAGTGGACTCCGCTGGCAACATCTACATCGCCGACACGAATAACCACCGCATTCGCGAGGTTTCGAACGGGGTGATCATAACCGTGGCGGGCAGCGTGACCGGCGGTTTCGCCGGCGATGGCGGCGATGCCATCAATGCCGAATTGAACTTCCCCGAGGGCGTTGCCGTGGATTCCGCCGGCAACCTGTACATCGCGGATACGAACAATTCCCGTGTCCGCAGGGTCTCCGGCGGAGTGATCACGACTGTCGCGGGAAACGGGTCTGGCTACAGCGGGGACAATGGCCCGGCCATCAGCGCCGGGTTGAGCTACCCATCGAGCGTCGCCGTGGACTCGGCCGGCAGCCTTTATATCGCGGGCGATCCTTACCGCATTCGCAAGGTCTCCGGAGGTGTAATCACGACTGTCGCCGGAGCCGGTGCAACGGTGGCAGATGGCACTCCACCGGCCAACGCAGCCCTGAATGCGCCGTCCAGCATTGCCGTGGACCCTTCCGGCAACGTCTACATCTCGGATACCGGCAATGATCGCGTGCGTGTGCTGACTCCTTCCGGCGCCTCCTGCGCGTATACCGTCAGCCCGCTCTCGTTTTCGGCCGTCGGTTCCTCCGGCGGCAACCTCGTCGCCACTATCCAAACAGCGTCTGGCTGCACTTGGGCGGTTCAAAGCCTGCCCCAATGGATCGCCTGGTCCGGCAATACCGTAGGCACTGGGGCGGCGACCATCACGCTCGCCGCCGCCGCCAACTCCGGTGACGATCGCTCGGCCGTGATTTCCATTGCCGGCGTGCCGATTCTCGTAACCCAAACGGGTACAGGCAGCACTGTGAATGGCGCCAGTTACTCGGCCGCGGTGGTCCCCGGCAGCGTCGCCTCGGTATTCGGGAACTTTCCTCTCTCCTCGCCGGTCAGCGCCACCGAATACCCGCTACCGACCAATATTTCGGGACTCTCCGTTCAACTCGGCGGCAGCACTCTGGCGCCCCTGTTGTTCACCTCGAGTGGCCAGATCAACTTCCAGGTTCCCTGGGAATTGGCCGGACAATCGCAAACCACCTTGGCTGTCGTTGTGAACGGCCAGGCCGGCACTGCCCAGGCCTTGAGTCTCGCGCCGTTCGCACCCGCAATCTTCAGCGTGAACGACCAAGGCACCGGCCAGGGGGCGATCCTCGATCTGTCCAACCGGCTGGTCGATTCCACTAACCCCGCGGCCGCCGGCGACTGGGTCTCGATCTACTGCACCGGCCTCGGCGCGGTCGGCTACCAGCCCGCAACCGGTTCGCCTGCTCCCATCCCTACCGGCCCCGACTTTCCGCTCTCCTGGACCCTGACCGAGCCGGCAGTGACCATCGGCGGAGTCGAGACCGCGGTTATCTACTGGGGCCTAGCGCCCGGCTATGTGGGCTTGTACCAGCTCAACGCCAATGTGCCCGCCGTGACGCCCGGCAATGCCATACCGGTGACCGTTTACATCGGCGGCGCAGTCTCGAACACTGTCACCATTGCGGTTCGGTAAGGCGCGGCGCGCGCACGCGGCTCGCTTCTGTCAGCAATGTGAGGTCGCCCTACAGGAGATCTTCGCGCTTCGGCGTTCGAGAGCCTTGACCACGTCTCCTACTTGCTGCGCGAGGTCGCGGCGCGCCACCAGCAGGGCGTCAGAAGTGTCGATCACGATCAGATCGTTCACGCCGAGCAGCGCCACGGTTTTGCCGCGGGCAACCAATCGCTTGGTTCAGGCTGCCCTGTTTCCCCATCCGGTCTATTTGTGGCCGCCGTGCTGCCGCAACAGGTCGGCAACAATCTGATATCTGCTTCGGACGCTACCTTGGCGGGAACCGAACGCGCTTCGAACTTCTGATCGTCGTTGGGCTTAAACGTCGCCGCGAGGTCATCCTGCGCCCAACCGCTCACGGGCCACAGAAGGATTGCCATTGCCGCCGCGAACCGCACAGCCCTGATAATGCTCATTCGCCATGGGAAACGGTTGGTCATCCTCGGCCTCCTTGCCGGCTGTCTTTCGCAGGCCCAGACCTTAGTATGGTCACATTCTTTTGGCTCTGCGCAAAGAAACCGGTGACAGGCTGTTTCCATTCTTCGCAGGTCGGGGGCCTGCACCACTTTACAGCAGATCTTCGCGCTTCTGGCGCTCGAGAGCTTTGACCACGTCTCCCACTTGCTGTGCCAGGTCGCGGCGCGCCACCAGCAGCGCGTCGGGAGTATCGATCACGATCAGGTCATCCACACCGACCAGCGCGACCATCTTGCCGCTGGCGTCGACAAAGTTGCGGTGCGCATCCAGGCAAACCGACTCGCCAGCCACCACGTTGCCGTCGCCGTCGCCGGGCAGCAACTCATAGACCGCGTTCCAGCTTCCCACGTCGTTCCAGCCGAAATCCGCCGCCGCGATGCCGCGCACGTTGCCCGCTTTTTCCATCACGGCGTAGTCGATGGAAATGTTGTCGCACAAGGGAAACGCCCGCGCCAGCCTGGCCGTGAACTGGCGCGAGCCGAAGCGCGGCAGGGACGCCAGCAGGGTGGCCGTCTTCGGCAGATGCTGCCGCAACTGGTCCAGCAGCACGCCGGCGCGCCAGAAGAACATCCCCGAGTTCCAATAGAAGTTGCCGGCCGCCACGTAACGCCTGGCTTGCGCCAGCGCCGGCTTCTCGCGAAACCGCTTCACCGCAAAAGGCTCGGCCCTGCCGGCCTGGACGCCGCGCGGAAACTCGATATAGCCGTAGCCGGTTTCCGGCCAGCGCGGCTGAATCCCCACCACCATCAGATGTCCGGCGGCCGCGCCCCCGAAAGCGGCTCTCACCACGCTGCGATACACCGCGGGCCGCGAGACCACGTGATCGGCGGGGAATACTCCCATCACGGCATCCGAATCGAGCGAGCGCAGAATGTGGGCCGCCAATCCGATTGCCGGCGCCGTGTTGCGCTGCGCCGGTTCGGCCAGCACCTGGACTTTAGGCACGGAAGGAAGCTGCGCCACAATGGCGTCGCGCACGTGATGGTTGGTCAGGATCCAGATGCGCTCCGGCGGAATCACCGGCGCCAGGCGGTCCACCGTGGCCTGGATCAGCGATCGCTCGCCCACCACATTCAGCACTTGCTTGGCGTAGCGCCTGCGGCTTCGCGGCCAGAAGCGCGTGCCGCGCCCTCCGGCCAGGATCAGTCCATAACAATGGCGGTTCATTCAGTTCAGCGGGTAACCGTGAATCAGGCGAAGCGTCCGGCCCCAACGCGTCTTGGTGGGAAAGTGCTCCGCCAGATCCACCATGTGCCGCCAGCTCAGGGTGGGGCCGAGCAGAGCCCAGGTCGATGCGTCGTAGGACCAGTAAATCAGCAGCGGTTTGCCGATGATATTGGCCCGCGGCACGAATCCCCAGTAGCGGCTGTCGGATGAATTGTCGCGATTGTCGCCCATCGCAAAATAACAGTTGGGCGGGACGATCACCTCGCCATTTTTCACGTGGTTCAACAGCATATCCTGTGCCGCCGTCTCCACGTGGATGCTAGGTTCGTTGGGAAAATTGTCGCGGTACGACGAGATGTAATTCGTCTTGTGATAGGCGTAAGGCTCCCGCACCGCTTTGCCGTTCAGGATGAGCTGCTTGTCGATCAGCCGTATGTGATCGCCCGGCAGGCCGATGCAGCGCTTCACGAAGGTCTGCTTGATGTCCACCGGGTAACGGAACACGATGATGTCGCCGCGTTTGATCTCGGTGTACGGCAGAATGTGCTTCGAGACCGCTCCCGAGGGCGCGTAGGAAAGCTTGTCCACCAGCAGGTGATCGCCGATCAGCAGCGTGTCTTCCATGCTGCCGGTGGGGATCACGAATGCCTGCACCAGCGAGGTGGTGCCGAACAGCAGCAGGATGATCGTGATGGTCCATTCCGCGATGAATCCGCGATCGGCCGGCTCTGGCGGGGCCTCAACCGGCGGAGGCGGCGGGTCCTCGACCGCGGCTGCGTTGACTTCTTCCACAGTCACTCATTGTAACCGCAATCCCTGTTATCCTGTTCTTCCAGAGTCCGCCAACCAGGCACTCCGAGGTCAAGAAATCTTGAATACCACCGCTGCGCCCGCTTCCGCGAACCCGAACTCCGCCGCGCGGGGGCGCATGGTGTTGATGATGGCGGGCGCCACGCTGCTCAGCGCGGCGGCGCAGATCCTCATGAAGATCGGGATGTCGCACTTCAGCTTGAACCTGTTGGCGATCGTGACCAACCTGCCATTGATCGCCGGGTACGCGCTGTACGGTCTGTTCACGCTGTTGATGGTGCTCGCGCTGCGCGAGGGCGAACTGTCGCTGATGTATCCGATCATCAGCCTGTCGTATGTCTGGGTCACCGCCCTTTCCTACTTCATCTTTCACGACACTCTCAATCCGTTGAAGCTGGTGGGCATCGCCGCCATCATGGCGGGCGTGGCTATGCTCGGCCGGGGTGACCGCCAGTGACTTCCACGCCTCTCAGTTCCATGCTGCTGGTGCTCTTCGGGTCCGTGGTGGGGAGCTTCGGAGCGGTGTTTCTGAAGCTCGGCGCGGTGCGGCTGACGGGGATAATGAGCCTGCTGAATTGGCGGCTCGCGCTCGGGGTCGCCCTGTACCTGGCTTCCTCCGTGTTCTACGCCTTCGGTATCCGGCACGGCCAGCTCTCCGTGTTGTTCCCCATGGTCGCCGTCGGATACATCTGGACCCTGCTGTGGGCCCGCCTGTTTTTCCACGAGCGTTTCACGCGCTCCAAGCTGCTCGGCCTGGGCCTGGTGCTGGGCGGCGTCGTGTTGGTCGGGCTGGGCAGCTAAGGTAGGACAGACCATCGCCTTGCGTGGTCCGTCACGCCTCGATTACTCGCGACACGACACAAACCGATCGTCTGTCCTACCCGTTCCCGGCGGCGCCGATGCTAGTCCCGCGTGCGCTCGCCGTTCACGATGCGCCAGATGCCGGCGGGGTTGCCGGCGCGCAGTTCTTCGGGCAGCACTGATGCGGGAGCGTCCTGGAAACAGACCGGCCGCACGAAGCGGTCAATGGCGCGGCCGCCCACCGAAGTGCTGCGGCCGTCCGCGGTGGAGGGCCAGGCTCCGCCATGGACCATTGCCTGGCACACTTCGACGCCGGTGGGATAGCCGTCGAATACGATGCGGCCGACGCGCGTTTCGAGCGCGGCCGCCAGGCGGGCGGCGGCTTCCTCATCGCCGGAGGCCATGTGAATGGTGGCCGTGAGATTGCCTTCCATGGCGGCGGCGATTTCGAGCGCCTGGTCGAGCGTCCGGTAGCGGACCATCAGCGAAGCAGGCCCGAACACTTCGGCGGCCAGCTCCGGGCTGTCGCGAAAGGTCTCGGCATCGGTTTCGAAAAGCGCGGCTGCCGCATTCGCGCCGATGGCTTGCGCCACGCGATGCAGGCGCGCGCTGCGCGAGCGCTCCTCCACCAGGCGGCCATAATTCTCGAGAATGCCGGAGTTCAGCATGGGCGCCGGCTGGGTGGCGCCGATTTTCGCGCCAACCGCAGCCACCAGCCGGTCGCCGTCCCGCCCCTCCTCGATCAGAACGACGCCGGGCTTGGTGCAGAACTGCCCCACTCCCAGGGTCACCGACGCGTGCAATCCGCCGGCGATTTCGTCGCCGCGCTGGGCCAGCGCATGAGGCAGCACAAAGACCGGGTTCACGCTGCTCATTTCGGCGTAAAAAGGGATGGGCTCCGGCCGCGAATGCGCGATCTCCGCCAGCGCCATGCCGCCCTTGCGCGAGCCGGTGAACGCGGCGGCCTTAATCAGAGGATGCGCCAGCAGCGCCTGGCCAATGTGATGAGTGCGGCTGAAGAGCAGCGAAAACACGCCATCGGGCATTTGCGTCCGGCGCGCCGCGGCGGCGATGGCGGCGCCGCACATCTCGGCCGTGCCCGGGTGAGAGAAGTGGGCGTTCACCACCACCGGGTTGCCGGCGGCCAGCGCCGACGCCGTGTCGCCGCCCGCCACCGAGAACGCCAGCGGAAAATTGCTGGCGCAGAACACCGCTACCGGACCCAACGGGCGCAGCATGGAACGCAGATCGGGCTTGGGCGCCGGCTTCCGTTTGGGGTCGGCGGTATCGATGCGCGCATCCACCCAGGAACCCTCTTCGACGATGCCTGCAAAGAAGCGGAGCTGGTTGGCGGTGCGGTCGAGCTCGCCGCGGACGCGAGCTTCCGCGAGCGCCGTTTCCAGCGTCACGCGCTCGATGAGCGCATCGCCCAGCGCCATCAACTGCGCCGCGATCTCGCGCAGGAAATCGGCGCGGTGGCCGCGCGGCAGCGCGCGATATTCGGCGAAAGCGGCCGCTGCCAGCGCGGCCGCTTCATCCAGGTCGCGGTCGCCGGCCGGGTGGAAAGCCGGCTCCAGCCGCTCGCCCGTGCGCGCATTCGAAGCGAAGAAAGCGCCGCCCAAACCCGCGGCGCGGCGCGTGCCGATGATGGATTGTCCGGTTAGCTGCATCTCAGGCTCGAAGAAAGAGTGTAGCGCAGCGCTCATTATTCCAACGCAACGGCTGGAAAACTCGGCCACCCGGGAATTCGGCATGCACGTTTCGCTTGCGCGCTGCGTCAGTTGGTAAACGCTATGCGAAAACTCCTGCTGCTGGCGCTGGCGGCGAGCGCATTACCAGCCGCGTCGATTCGCGGCGTGGTGCTGGAGAACATGACCGGGAGACCGCTCCAGCGCACGCGTGTGACGCTAGCGCCGGTGCCCGGCTCTCCTGGTCCCGCGCTCTCTGTTCGCTCCAACCTGAGCGGCAGCTTCGAGTTCTCCGCCTTGCCGGCGGGCGAGTATCTGGTGAGCGCGGCACGGGAAGGCTTCGCGCCGGTCGAATACGGGCAAAAGGAGTTTCACTCGGCGGGCCAGCCGGTCGTGCTCGAAGAGGGCACTCCCGCGTTCCTGGAGATACGGATGAAACGCTTCGGGGCGGTGGCGGGCACAGTGCTGGATGAAAACGACGTCGGAATCCCGGAGACCAAGGTGGTGGCCTACCGCGATACGCGGCCGCCCCAGTTGGTTGGCCACGCTACCGCCGACGACCGCGGCATGTACCGCATCTCGGGCCTGCAGCCCGGCCGCTACCTGGTGCGCTCCGCAGCCAAACAATTCGAAGACGGCGGCTATGCACCAACGTTTTCCAAACAATCGGCGACCGTCGAAGAGGCGCAGGCTGTGGAAGCAAGGCTCGATGAGTTGACCGACGATGCCAACGTGCGGCTGCTGCCGGGAGCGCTGCTCAGCTTGTCCGGGTCGGTCATTGTCACCCCCAGCCAGACGGTGACGGTGACGCTGGTTTCCGATATTGGCCGCGAGACTGCCACAACTTCGTCGGGGTTTCGGTTCGATAACCTGGCGCCGGGACAGTACGAACTGTTCGCCGAAACCGAGCCGCGGAGCGGCATGCTGGGCGCGTACTCGCAACTCGCGCTGGACCGCGACCGCACCGACGTCCGGCTGGCGCTTTCGCCGGTTGCAGACACCCGGTTTTTCATCCGCGACGACGGACGCAAGCTGGAGAAGACCGGCACCATGAAGGTGCTGGCGCGGCGCAAGGACCTGGCTGGCGTGGGACCCGTGCAGACGGTGTCCGTCAGCGCCAATCTCAGCGGCAGTCCAGCGTTTCTCGGGCCAGGGCACTGGGAATTGACGATGACGCCGATGACCGATCACTACGTCTCGAGCTTCTACGGGCCCGCCAGCGAGCGGCTCGAGCGAAAGCGGGCAGACTTATGGAATGAGATCATCGTGGGCGGCGGCTACGAGCGGGCGGTGTTCGGACTGGCGTCCGATCCCGGCTCGCTGCGCGGCACGGTGACGGAGAGCCAGAACGCGGTGGCAGGCGCAATGGTCTTCCTCGAGCCGTGGGATGCGGAACAGCACAAGCGGCTCGGCGACGTGCGGAGCACGCGCACCGATGTGCGCGGGCAGTATCAATTCCGCGGACTGGCGCCCGGCGACTATCGCGTAATGGCAACCTTCGAATACCAGATGCCCGAGGAAGCCGAGATGGACCGGGCGGAAACGCGGGCGGTGAAGGCGGAGGCGGCGGCCAGTCTGGCGCAGGATCTGGATTTGTTCGTGATCCGATAGCGGCGCCCGGTAACGCCGGCGGTCTTGCCGCCGGTGTCTTTCATCCTGCACGCGCTTTGGAAAAACACTGGCGGCAAGACCGCCGGCGTTACGGCAGCTTGGCGGCCGAATCGAGCAAGCCCCCGTTCAGGCGAAGCACATTCCAGCGCGCCTTTTCGAGCGCATATTGAGCGTCGTAAAAGGCGATCCATTTGTCGTTTTCCGCGAGGCGCGCCTCGTCCACCTGGCGCATGGTCTGGCGGCCCTCCTGAAACTGGGCCAGGCCGACGGAAAGCTGCTCGCGGGCAACTTCGAGATCGAGCCGCGCCACGTCGGCGGCGGTTTGCGCCCGCCTGGCGGAGCGCAGCGAATCGGCCAGATCGGAAACGATGCGGTTGCGCGCGTTGGCCAGCTCGATTTTCAAGCGGCTCAAATCGGCCTCGCCTTGTGCGGTGGCCGATCGCACTCCCGGCACAAAAAGCGGCACCTGAAACGCCACGCCGATTTCGCCGTTGTTGCGCTGGAAGTGGTTGAAATACTCCGCGTAGTTATTGAATTTGGCCATCAAGGAATACTGCGCCACCAGATCGGCACGGGGAAGGCGTGCGGCCGCGGTACCGCGCAGCTCGAGCTGCTTGGCGGCGATCTGCGATTCCAGCCGGCGCAGTTCGCTGTTGGAAGCCAGGGCGGCTTCGGCGGCCTGCTGCTCGGAAGCCGGCAGGGGCGGAGACGGCCGGTCCTGGGCCACCGCGCGCACGCGGTCTTCGGCGGCGAAGCCGAGCGCCAGGGCCAGATCGGTTTCGGCGGCGGCTTGCTCATCGTCCACGCTCTCGGCGGCCTGGCGGTCGCGGGCCAGCGCCAGCTCGGCCTGTTTCTGAACGATAGGCAGGGCGCGGCCCTCGGCGACCTGGGCACGCACGGAATCGAGCACGGCCTGCTGGCGTTCGATGGCGGTGCGTGCCAGCGCTCCAATGCGCGCGGCGCGCTCGGCATCCAGGTAAAGAGCGGCGGCGCGATAGACCACCTCGTCGCGTTTGCTTATGACGCCGATGGCGGCGCCGCGGGCGTTCTCTTTCGCGCGAGCCACCTCCAGAGTCTGTGGCCGATTGAAGAGGAACTGCTGCGCGACGGCCTCGACCACGCTGGGCGCCGAGCCTTCGATGCTCGACGGGAAGCCGTAGGTGTATGCGTCGCCGCTGCCGGCCGTGACGCGCGGCAGAAAGGGGTCGCGAGCGGCGTGAATCGCGGCGCGCGCTTTCTGCTCGTCCAACCGCGCCAGCGCCACGTCGGGGTTTTGCTGGACCGCGAGTTCGATGGCCTGGCGCAGCGTGAGCGAATGAACCTCGGCGCTCGCCAATGCCGCCAACGCAAGAAAGGAAACCATGAGCTTCGACATGCATTTATTGTAGTGAGCCGGCATGGGACGGGGAGCGGCGACGGCGCTAACCCATGGATCCTTCGCGCGACGCGATGACTTTCCTGTGGGTCTGGCGGGCGGTTGCCGTGTGGGGCAGGTTGATTACCTGCGGGCCGATTGCCTATCGGCCCAACCGGGCGAAGCCCGGTGAGCTTCTCTGCAACTGCCCTCACTCCCGCGACCTCCCGGCAACGCTCACTGTGCGAAGAGCTCGAAACGGCCGGGCTTGCCGCCCGGCTGGGCCGATAGTCAATCGGCCCGCAGGTAACCAACCTGCCCCACAGCCTGATCCGCGGCTCCGGACCTCCTTTTCGGACTCTTTCAGTAGCGCCTAAACCATACCCACCTTACTTGCCCTTGCTCAGTTTGCGAAAGTAGTCCGCCACAGCGTCCTGATAGCCTTGTGGCACGCGCTCGCCTGCGGGGCTGCGCACGCTACCGGCGCCGCTCGATTCCTCCACCCTGCGGCGCAGTTCCATTTCTACCTGCTCGGCGCCAGCGAGCGCGGCTTGAATGCGCTGGCTCAGCAGCGGATCGTCGGCGAAATGGCGCGGGTTGAAATTGTGCAGGTCGTGAATCAGGCTCCGGATATCGTGGGTGGTCGCGGGGTCATCGCGGAGCTGGTGTTCGAGGCGGCCCAGGCTCTCGAGAGTGCCGCGATAGCTGCCCTCGAGATCCTCCGGCCGCACCAGAGTCTCCATACAGCCGCCGAGCTGCCCGGGCGCATTCGGATCGCGGTTGCCACCCGGGCCATCGGCGCACCGGCCGCTGTTGTTCGCCTCCATGCCGCTCGCACTGGACGGTGCGCCTTGCGGTGCCCCCCCCTGCTGCCCTGACTGTCCCGGCTGCTCTTGCTGGCTTTGCGCTCCCTGCTGCCCGCCCCGCGGGCTGCCCGATTGTTGCTGGCTGCGGCCGGCGAGTTGGGATTGCAGTTGCTCCATCTGGCGGCGGAGCTGCTCGACTTGGCTGAGCGCCTGCGCGACCTCTTTGTCATCCTGGCCTGACGCGGCCTGGTTGCTTTTGCCGAGCGCCTGCTCGACCTGGTGCAATTGGTCGCGGAGCTGGTTCAGTCCGGCGGTGGCCTGCGCTTCGGACAGGGCGGCGGTTTCACCCTGGCCGTGGCGGATCCACCCCGCGTTGCGCTCCATTTCGCGCGCCACTTCCTGCAGCTCGACTTCACTGAGCGCCTCGCGCAGCTTGGCGGCCGCCTGGCGCTGGGTGCTCATCAGGTCGCGCGTCG